>JAEEGL014535915.1_pt1 | contig 37346 bp, 30 predicted proteins | sample 9134231 | NCBI WGS metagenome assembly JAEEGL01 (sample SAMN16246548, study PRJNA631951) | gut metagenome | biome: gut microbiome; feature: rumen; material: fiber-attached | host: Bos | place: Iran: Karaj | collected 2018-10 | reverse complement strand
TTATTCTTAATTTTTCTTCTTTTGACCAATTTCTATTCTTTTCTTCTCTTATTCTTGGCATAATTATCATCTCCTTTATCATATTATATCAAGAAAAAAGCATACACGTTTTTTTGTGTACACTTTTATCTTACTACTTCATTTTTTAAGCTATGTTTTTTTATGATGTTCTTTGAGTAAAGTGGATACTTATAATAATATTTGTATTAGTATTATCTTCATCTATAGCATATTCTGTGTCTTCTTGGTTACCCATTACATTGTTTGCACTATCGTCCCAGGTAAAGAATACTCTTATTGTTGTATCTCCAGTATTTTTTATAAGATTTCCTGATATAGTTCCATTTGCTGGATATGTTTGGGTTGAACCAGAATCAACACTATAACCAGTAAAGATTAAATCTTCTAATGGGGTATTTTCATCGACATTGTTTTCAATTTCATAGTTGAAATCTACATCTACATTTTCAGCATTGATGATAATATCAAAGTAACCAGTTGAACCTGGTGCTAGGACACCTTCTTTGATATAACTATTAGTATCTAATACAGGAATTATACTATTAGTTAATGTTGATTTGTTATTGATTATTTCATTATTTACTTTAATATTCCAACTTGCAATTGTTGTATTCATGGAAGTGTTTGCTTGTTTACGATATTTAGCATAAGATGTTTGGAATAAATAAGCTAGTGATAATACTACTATTACAACAAATATTATTATAAAACGAAAATCTTTTTCTTTCATAGTATCACCTATTATCATTCTATCATATGTTTATTTTTTTTAGTAGTTTTTTCTTTTCTTTCTTGTTAATATATTTATAGGTGATTGTATGGAACTAGAAAATCAATATAGATATCTTATTGGAGGGTATTATGGAGTTAGTTTAATGGATGAGTATCCTTTAAAAGAATATATTTTAAAAGATATTGAAAACTATATAAAAGCTGTGGTGGAAGAAAATCCGATTAAGGATTTTGATTATAAAAAGGAAGCTGAAAATATAAAAGATACTATGTCTGATAAAACTAAATTACAGGATGCTTTATTAGTTCTGCATTTAATGAAAGGACCTATGGATTTAGTATTTTTAATAAAAAAAAGATTAAAGAATTATTCTAGTAAATAATTGACATATATTGTTCATTATTATATATTATAAGGAAATATTTGATTGGGGGATTAATATGAGTACAAATAAAAAAGATAATGTTATTTATTTAAGTGGGAGAGTTAAAGATGGCGCTATTGAAACTTATGCATTAACACCTATAAAAGAAAAAATAATCCAGTATAAAAAGGATAATCTTAAAGAAGGAGCTCCTTATGCTGTTGAGACTGCTAGTCGGTACTTAATGGATAATTTTTTAAAGGGAGTTCCTATTAACTTACGTTTAATAAATAATGGTCTTGAGTATGTTCCTTATACTTTAATTTATGAACAAGTTATGAAAGGTAAATATGATCATTATAAAATGATGGAGCTATTTAATTGCTATTATAATGGTGATTTTGATATGGTAGTTCCTACTAGAACTTTTGATAATAAATATAATTTTATAGATGCCTATTTACCAACTGGTGAAGTAGAAGAAGTTTCTTTAGGAGGGAAAGATACTTTATTATATCTTCCAAATAATTTAGTATTGTCAAAAGAAGCTTGTGCTTTAGGTTATTTATTAAATGAAAGGTATTCTGATTTTGCAGCGCTTTGTGAGTGTTCTCCATTCTCTGTTTTTAATGTTGAAAAATTTGATGAAATGTCAAAAGAAGAATTAGCAAGAAAACGTAAAGCTCATATGATTTCTAAGGAATGGGACGATAATCTTCCTAATTCAAGTAAGGTTTTAAGAATGTATAAAAGATATCTTAAAGGCCATGGAAAATAAGATGATTATTAATAGGAGAAAGTTTAATGGAATCTAAAGAGAAAAAGAAGTGTTAGACAAATGCTTCTTTTTTTTTCTCTTTTATATTATAATAGCTTCTAGAGGTGTAGGTATGGGGCTTTTAGGTTGGATATTTTATATGTTTTTAAGTATAGTTTTCTTTCTTATTCTGTTAGTAATAGATAATAAGTATAAAATTACAAAATTAGAGAAAATTATTTTATCTTTACTATTATTATTAATTGTAGCTGGGATGATGAAAAGATATGTTTTTTCACATACTGAACAGGTTTTCTTTATATTTGTTTTTCTATTTTTTATTGATTTAATATATCATAGTTATTTCTTAGAAAGAGATTTTTTTGATAAAGAAGAGAAGAATGTATTTTATTATTGTTTATTAGTATTTGTAGGATTTATTATTAATCAAGAATTTATTAATAGAGTAGACCAAGTGTTTTTAGCGGGAGAAGATTTAAGAATAATTATTTGGTTTTTATTATTTTTATTTCTTTATTACTTTATTAAAAGTAGAAATATTTTACAAAATAGAGAAGATACTTCTACTATTTCTATTAGTAGAGAAATGGTTTTAAAACAATATGTACAATTAAAGGATTATTATTATAATGATTGTCATCCAGATGATAAAGATTTATCTAATGTTCTTCTTTCTATTATGATATTTGAAAATCATCGTAGGGGGAAAATATTAAGATATTATGATAATTTTTTATATAGACTTCATGGGGGAAAGAAAAAACTTGGAATTATGCAAGTAGAAAGTAAACAGTTTATTACTGATCAACAAAGTATTGAGATTGTTTATAAAAAGTTAGAGAAATTATATCAAAAAGATTCTAAAACAAAGAAGAGAATTAAAATAGAAGATGTTATTGTAAAGTATGATAAAGAAAATGCTAAGGATATACAGAGAATATTTGACATCATACGAAAATTCTAGTTTTAATTCTTCTTTTTTTATGTTATATTTTTTATGAAGGTAGGGTTATTTCTATGAAGAAAAAAATGTTTTTGTTGATTATAGTTATTATATTATGTACGGCTTGTAATGGTAATGTTACAAGGGATATTCGTCATTCTGGTTTTACAGTTGGAAATAAATTCAATTGTTCTAGATTTTTTCCTAAGAATAAAGATGATACTTCTTATGAGAAAATTGCTTATATGACAGGAACTCATATTATTAATGATGAAGGAAAACTATATGAAATTTCTTTAGGACAGCCTTTTGCGAATAAAGAAAATTGTAAAGAAGCTGATACTTCTATTAAAGTTAAAGCCCTTTTAAATTGGGATATTGTGAAGGGTAGTGATGGGAAATATTATTATTTATCTACCCAAAATAATGTAGCAATGTATTCTGAAATTACTATTAGTGATCATTCTTATTATTTATATGATTTATTATTAAAAGATGATGATGTTGTTAGGGTTATTACGGCTGATGGTAGTGCTGGACTTTATTATATTTTAAAGACAGATGGTAATATTTATGGAAATGTTATAGTTGCGCCTAACTATAATTCATTGCCACAATTAGTTAGTACACAAATTGTTTTTTCTAAATCTGATTATGGTTCTAGAATAGTTGATTTTGCTTATTATGGTAATTCTTTGGGTACTTTTATAAGAACTGAGGATACGGTATATAGAATGAAAGTTACAAACTATGCTGATTGTAGTAAGTATGCTGATATTCAATGTCAATTTGAAATGAAAGAGGATCCTATTTTTGTTAAATATAAAGATCGTATTTTAGCTTATAATGGTTCTTATATACTTACTGATTATAAACAGTTATTTACTGTTTCTTCATAGGAGGAATTATGGGGTATTTATCAATTATTATTTTATTGATATTCTTTTTTGGCTGGGTTATTTTTATATTTTTTTATACTAGATATATTTTTAATCAAACACGAAATTCTCTTTTAGATAGAGCTCATATCAATGAAAATTCTTATCAAAAATATGCAAAGTTTTATGGGGAATATGTTCCAACTGATCACAGTTTTGATCAAAAATTAAATATGATTTATGATTTAATTGTTAATCGTAATAATACTGATATTCGCAAGATAGCTGAAGCTAGTCATTGTTCTCTTACTGAATGTATATTAAAAATACGTTATCTTAAAAATAAGAGAATGATAGGAGATTATTATATAGATACAATTAATATGTTGTTGTTACCATGTAGTTCTGAAGATCAAAAGTTATTAGACCAATATAAACCATTTATTTATGGAAGTCATCTACAAATTCAAGAGATTGCGAATGTGATGAATAATCCAGGATATTTAACTATTCAAGAATTAAGAAATATGGTTTCCAAAGATATTCAGTATTTGTATGATAAAGGTTTACTTAATGGGATTAAGATTGATCCTATTGATAAGACTATTATTTATTATACAATTGAGAAGAAAAAGGCAATGTCTGATAAAGAGTCTGTTCATTGTCCTAATTGTGGGGCTTTAAATGATGTGGATATTTTTGGAAAAGTGCGTTGTGGTTATTGTCAGGGTATTATTAGAGGAAAAAATAATTATGATGAGGGTATATAATACCTTTTTTCTTTTATTAGTTTTTATGTTATAATATGTTGGAAATGGGGTGTATTATGCTATTATCAAATGATTGGAAAGATTATGAATGTATCGATGCTTCTTGTGGGGAAAAGTATGAAAGATGGGGTAATGTTTATTTATTAAGACCAGATCCGCAAGTTATTTGGGATAATGGTGATTTAGCTCTTAAATATAAAGGAAAGATAGATGCTATTTATCATAGAAGTAATAAAGGTGGCGGAAATTGGGAAAACCTAAAAAAGACACCTAATTCTTGGATGATTAATTATCATGACTTATCTTTTCATATTAAACAAATGGGGTTTAAACATACTGGTTTATTTCCAGAGCAAGCTGTTAATTGGAATTTTATGATAAATAAAATTAAAAATAGTAAACGTGAAATTCGAGTTCTGAATTTATTTGCTTATACTGGTGGGGCGACTGTTGCTTGTCTTTCAGCAGGGGCTTTTGTTACCCATGTAGATTCTTCTAAAGGAATGGTTGATTGGTGTAAAGAAAATGTAAATTCATCTGGATATCAAGGAGATCATATAAGATATATTGTTGATGATGTTGTCAAATTTGTGGAACGTGAAATTAGGAGAGGGAAAAAATATGAGGCCATTATTATGGATCCTCCTAGTTATGGAAGAGGTGCTCATGGGGAAGTATGGGATATAGAGAAAGATTTATTCCATTTAGTTTCTCTTTGTACTAGGTTGTTATCAGATGAGGCATTATTCTTTTTAATTAATTCTTATACAACGGGGTTATCTTCTAAGGTATTAGAAAATATTTTATATTTAACAGTTCAAAATGTTAAAAGCGGTGTTATTACTTGTGGAGAAGTTGGACTTCCTATTACAAATAATAATTTTGTTTTACCATGTGGTATCTATGGGAGATGGGAAGTAGATGAATAAATTAAATGTTTTATATGAAGATAATCATATTATTGTTGTTGAAAAACCATTTAATGTTTTAAGTCAAGGTGATAGTACAGGGGATGTTTCGTTACTTGATATGGTTAAACAATATATTAAAGATAAATATCATAAACCGGGCAATGTTTATTTAGGTCTTGTTCATAGATTGGATAGACCTGTTGGGGGTATTATGGTATTTGCACGTAGTAGTAAAGCGGCTAGTCGTTTATGTAAGCTTTTTCAAGAACATCAGGTTACTAAGAAATATTTAGCAATTGTCAATGGAAAATTATCTAAGGATACTGATGAATGGGTTGATTATATTGAGAAAGGTAATGATGGTAATAGTTTTATTTCTAATAATGGAAAAAAAGCAGTTTTGGAGTATCAAGTTTTAGAATATAATTCTTCCTATGATTGCAGTTTAGTTTCCATTTTATTAAAAAGTGGAAGACATCATCAAATTAGGGTTCAGTTTTCGTCTAGGGGTCATTATTTATTAGGTGACCAACGATATGGGGTATTAGATAGGCAACCTATTTCGTTATTTGCTTATTATCTTTCTTTTGTTCATCCTGTTACGAAAGAAGAGATGTCTTTTGAATTATATCCAGCTAAAATAGGTTATTGGACAAGATTTACATTGTAAAGAAAGTGTACAAATAATAAAATGTTTGCATTTAGATTTTATTTTTGTTATCATAGATGTAGATTATAGAATAAAGGGAGTAGATAAAATGAAAAATTTTGATTTATCATGGTTTACGACTGTGCCTGGTATGTTTATCACAGGTGGAGTTGTCCTATTAATAATTGCACTTATTATATTACTAATTACAGGTAAAAAGTCTAAAAAGGAGAAAAAATTGCAAGAGGAAGCAGCACCTGTTAATAATGAAGCTATTCCTCAGGTTGCTACTAACCCAGCGCCAGCTGAAGCTCAGCCTGTTGTTGCTGCACCAATGGATGCTAATCCAATGATGGCTCAACCAGTTATGGCAAATCCAGTAGAGGTAGCACCTGTTATGCCTGAAGCTGCTCCTATGGTTGATCCAATGATGGTTCAACAACAAGTTTCACAGCCATATCAAGCTACTATGAACTCTGCTGAAATTGCGCCTGCTATACCTGATGCAATGGCTAGTCCAGTTGAAGCTCCTGTAATGCCTGCACCAGTTGAAATGCCTGTTGCACCTACACCTGTTGCACCTACACCTGTAGAAATGCCAGCTGAGGCTCCAGTAGCACCAATTGCACCACAAATGGCACCTGAGGCTGCTGTTGTTCCACAACCTGCTATGGTTACTCCAGAACAACCTGCTGCAGCACCAGTAATTTATGGAGGAGCAAGTCCTGTTGTTACTGATATTAATGTAAATGCTGAACCTAATCATCAAATATATGGTGGAGCTGATCCATTACAAAATACTCAAACAATTCCATCTGTTACTCCACAACTTGTAGCAGCACCTCCTGCAGAACCAGTTATGGCACCTCAACCAACAATTGAAGCAGCACCACAACAACCAACTATACCTGGTCAACCAATGGGTCCTGTACAATAATAAAAATATAAGAATCTGTTTAAAGACAGATTTTTTTTCTTGAATGATTTTATTATTGTTGGTAAGATTTATATAGGTGTTGTTGATATGAAAAACAAATACATAATTCATTCTAGTTTTATCAGTTTATATTTTTTTATTTTAGAAATTGTTCTTAAACTTATGACAAAGTCATCTTTGGCTTTTTTTTCATTACTGAGGATTTTTATTAGTTGTATTTTATTTTCTCTGGTTATTAATATTATTATTTATTTTTTACCTAAAAAAATTCAAAAACCTATTTATTCTTTACTTATATTTGGGATTGGAATATATTTTTTCTTTCAAATTGGTTTGTTTTGTTATATTGGTTTTTTTATGGGGGTTCGTAACTTTACCCAAGGAACAAAAGTTACTGGGTTTGCTTTTGATTATTTAAAGACTATGAAGTATTATCATTTTTCTTTTATACCAATAGCAATTGTTTTTATTATTATTTTTATGAAAAAGATTTGGATAGATGATAATAATCATTTTAGTGGTAGAAAGATTCTGTTCTTTTCTTTCTTTGTTTTATTTTTAGTTTGTTTTTATTGTTTATCTATTTGTAGTTCTTTTTTTAAAGATTCTAGACAAGTACGTTCTAATTATAGTTTATGGAAATATCCAGATAATGCTAATCTTACTGTTAGTCAAGTTGGTTTGTTAATGTATACTTTTTGTGATATTAAAAGCACTATTTTGAATGATAATAATCATTCTTTCTCTTTAGATGAAGATTCTTCAATAGATTATTCTTCTGATAATTATAATATAGTTATTTCAGATGAGGTCTTAGATCGTTTGATTGGGGAGTCTAGGTCTTCTACTAAGGATATTTATTCTTATATAAAGAGTGCTCCACCATCTGAAAAGAATGAGATGACGGGTATTTTTAAAGATAAAAATTTAATTATTATTTTATTGGAATCTGTTAATGATATTGGTATTTTGAATCAAGAGGAGTTTCCTACTTTATATCATTTATATCATGAGGGTTTTCATTTTGTGAATCATTATAGTCCTAGAAATAATTGCGCTACTGGTAATAATGAATTTACGGCATTAACTTCTTTATATCCTATTAATGATGTTTGTACTGTTAATTATTATGTACCTAACTCTTATTATCCAGAATCTATTTATTCCTATTTTAAGGAGCAAGGTTATTCTGTTAATGCTTTTCATAATTATTCTTTAAAGTATTATGCGCGTGATAAAATTCAAAGTAATATAGGTGTTGGACATTTTTATCCAGCAGATGAATTACAGATTAGTTATATTGATAATCATCGTGATTGGCCATCTGATGTTCAATTGTTTAAAAAATCTAAAAATCATTATATGAATGATGAGCATTTTTTAGCTTATTTTGCAACAGTTACAACTCATCAAAGTTATATTGATTCTTCTTTTTATGGAGATTTATATAAATGTTTATGGGATAATACTAATTATTCTGAACGTTTAAAACGATATTTAAGTAAAATGAAAGTTCTTGATAATGGTTTAAAGGAATTATTGGATGAGCTAGAAGATAGTGGAAAATTAGATGACACAGTTATTGCTTTATTTGGTGATCATTATCCATATGGTTTAAGAGATGATGATATTAATTCTTATTTACGTGATAATAATTCTTCATATGAAGTAAGTAGGGATACTGCTGCTGATCGTAACGTTGATAGAGTTCCTTTTATTATTTATAATTCTAAAACTGAAGGGAAAGAAATTAATAAATATACTTCATTAGTTGATATTACACCAACTCTTTTAAATCTTTTTGGGATGGATTATGATTCTAGGTTATATTTTGGTACGGATATTTTTTCTTCTAGTCATCCTTCTAGAGTATATTTTTTAGATGGTTCTTGGCAAGATAATAATGGTTTTTATTATTCTTTAAATAATCAGATTAATTATTTTGGTGATAATAAATATAGTGAAGATGAATTATTAAAGATTAATCATGAATTATTAAAAAGACAACAGATTAGTTCTATGGTGATTAGTAGTAATTTTTTTGAAAAGCATTACTATGATTTAATTAATTAAAAATTCTTAAAAGCATTATAAAAAATGGTGCTTTTTTTTTTCTACTATGTTATACTTGTTTTTAGAGTAGGTGATTGGATGATTATAAATAAAAACTCTAAAACGAAAGGTTTTACGTTAGTTGAATTATTAGTTACTATTGTTCTTTTAGGTGTTGTTATGGTAGTAGCTATTCCTAGGGTTTCAAGATGGATTTCTCGTTCACAGACTGAAAGTCGTGAAACTATGGAACAAACTTTATTAATGGCAGCTAGAAGTTATGGTGAGGAAAATAGTAGTTCACTTCCTAAAGCAATTGGTGATAGTACCTATATTACTGCTAAAGAATTGAAAAAATCTAGTTATTTAAAAGATGATTTAGTTGATTATAAAAATAATTCTTGTATGAATGATTCAACTGTTATGGTATATAAATCTAATAAAGGTTATACTTATACACCTTTCTTGTATTGTGAGGGTGATACTGTTCCTGCACAAATTGTGCCAGAAAAACCTTCTATTGGTATTACGTTTACTGATGAGTTAGGAAATCCTATTGATCCAACTAAAGAAGAGGATGCATCTAAAAATGTTTCTATTGCTAGAGTTGATATTGATATTAAGGGTAATTCGGCAGGAACTCTTAATCTTGATGGTTATTCTTATAGTATTTCTGTACAATTTGATGATACTGCTGAAGATAAATATGTAGAAATATATAATTCTGGTTCTATTAATATTGGTGATAGTTCATCTATTAAAGTTAGGAAATCATTAAGTGAGTTTGTTGATATTACTACTCTTACTAAAGTTAGAGTAATTGTTAAGGCAAATAACGTTGCTGGTGGTACAAATGAATTCTCTTTGGATTCCTCTTATAAAGATTATGAAGGACCAAGGTGTGGTGATACTTCTGGAGAACCTGGAGTTAATTCTTGGGATCATACAGTAAAGAAGCGTACTATTTCTGTTCAATGTATTGATGGCAATGGAAGTGGTTGTGTTCGTGATACATTTGTTAAGACTTTTTATGAGGAAATGGATACTGGAATTATTACGATTGAAGATAATGCTGGAAATAAAACAAATTGTGTTGTAAGGGTTCACATAGATTGGACAGCTCCTACGGTTACTATGAAAACGTATAAGAGAAATGCAGATGGATCAAAAGGAGAAGAAGTTGCTTCTATTACAGCATCTGATTCAGATAATAATAAAACCTTATCTTCTTATAAATATGGTTATGGAACTGCTAGTTGGTTAAATAAGGCAAATTATCCATATGGAGTATACTATGAAGTTACTGCAACAGATGTATTTACTTCTGTTGATGGTGTTTGGAGTGAGAATCCAGCGAATAAAAAAGAAAAAGACGCAGGAGTAAATAATTTAACAACTAAATATAATCATAATTTTAGTGCTTCTCCTGTTAATGGTTTTGTATTAAATGCTGATGGTTGGCGACTTGGTACTTATGTTGTTAGTGATTTGGGTGGCAATAAAGCTAAAATTAGTGTTAAAGCTCCACTTGATCGAAAAGATCCTGGGTGTACAAGTTCTGGTGGTAGTACTGCGTGGGGAAAAAATCCTGTTGTATTAAAGGGAACGTGTTCAGATGAAATTAGTGGTTGTAAGAATAGTTATATTGAAAAGAGAATAACAGCTGATACGAATAGTAATGGTATGTCTCCTGGATCTGTTGAAGATAATGCTAATAATAGTACAGTTTGTCCAGCTAATCAGAAAGTATTAATTGATAATACGCCTCCAAACCGGCCAACTGTACAATTATATAAATGGAAGTCAAAAAATAGTAGTGATCCAACTTCTAGTTCAGGACTAAATTCTTATACTTCTAGTCAGAATGGTTGGTCAAATATTTATATTTTTGCAACTCATTCAAATGTTAGTGATGGTAATGGTTCTGGCATTAAAAATTATCAATATGTGACTACGGGCGTTGTTGGTAATCATGGAAGTAATAGTGCTGGTGTTAATGGTGATTATTATAACTTTAAGAAAGAAGGAAAGTCTACTATTAAGTGGAGAGCTTGTGATAATTTAAATAATTGTTCAAGTTATTCTGATTTAGCCTATGTTAATGTTGATACTGTAGCACCAACTATTAGTTCAATAGGATATAAATATCGTTCTTCTACATATGGTTCTAATGACAAGTGTCAATTATATCCTAACTCAAATTGTAATCTTGTTGTAGCTGGTAGTGGTGTTAGCAAACGATTACATATTTATTCTAGTTCTGATCGTGATAGATGTAAGTCAGAGGTAAGAAGAGGACTTAATGATTCTTCTTCTTGTACTAAATCTTATAAAACTGATTCTATTAATAAGCCGGCTAATGAGTCAATTAGTTGGATAAGGAATATATTTTCTGTTAATAGTGGTAGTTCTTATGTTCAAATACTACCTAGTACTTTGTCAGCTACGGATGCTACTTCGGGAATTTCTAATAAATATATATATTTTAGAGATACTGTTGATGAGGGAGTTACTTCTTCTTCGGGAACTCTATTTTATCGATCTAATAGTTATTATTTAATTTCTAATTCTGAGAGAAGAATGACTACTGGTACTAGAGGTTCTTCATATCAAATTATTGTAACTGATCAAGCTGGCAACAGTAGTACTTGGAATTTAGTAGTAGTGTACTCTGGTGTTTGTGTTTATAAAGATTTTTGGAAGTATACTCCAATGGATTATGATATTAAAAATAAAGGGTATTTCGCAACTGGTTGGGTAGAAAGATTTTATATTCGTACTTTCTTTGGTGTTGAAAATGTTGTTGCTTTACATTCTTGGACTTATTATAGTGATAACACTTATCATATTCTTCCTGGTGAAGGTAAATGTGATAATCGAAGTGATAATAAGGGAGTTGGTTGTCAACTGCATGGTTGGTATAAGATTGGTAGTCATACTTATTTCTTTAATACAAACGAATTTGATATTAATATAACTCCTAATGGTTCTATTGTTACTGGGCATAATGTCCGAGCCTGTGAAAATAGTTCTTATTATCTTATACCGCCTGAAGGTGGATGCAATACATATTATATTACTAGATGGTGTAATGGTTCTGGGCATTGTTCATAATAGTAAAAAAAAAGAATTCTATTTCAAGGAATTCTTTTTTAATGTTATAATGGAAGTGGTGAAGATATTTATGAAAAAGATTGCTATTTTATCTTTACATTTAGGTTATGGTGGAATAGAAAAGACTATTGTAACTTTGGCTAATTCTTTATGTTCTAAATATAAAGTAGAAATTGCATGCTGCTACCAATTATATGATAAAAGTGTTTTTAATTTAGATAAGCGAGTAAAAGTTATTTTTTTAAATCCTCATTTAAAACCTAATCGTGAAGAATTTTTAAATCATATTAATAATAAAAGATTATTTAGTGCTGTTAGGGAAGGATTTACTTCTGTAAAAGTTTTATATAAAAGAAAAAAGAGTATAACTAGTTATATTCGTAATAGTGATGCCGATGTTATTATTTCTACTAGAGATATTTTTAATTACTGGTTAAGTGGATATGCTAAAGACTCTGTATTAAAAATAGGTTGGGAACATAATCATTATCATAATGATTTAAAATATGCACAAAATATTAGTAGGAGTGCTAGAAAATTAGATTATTTAGTATTAGTTTCCTATGAATTATGTGATTTTTATAAGAAACAGTTAAGTAATACTAACTGTATGTGTGTAATGATTCCAAATGCTATTGATACTATGCCTAAGAAGGTCGCTCCTTTAAAAAATAAAAGAATTATTTCGGTAGGTAGATTATCTAAAGAAAAAGGGTATCTTGATTTATTAAAAGTTTATTCTATTCTTCGTAAAAAACATCCTGATTGGACACTTGATATTGTAGGCGATGGTTCTGAAAAAGCTGTTTTGGAAAGATATATTAAGAATAATCATTTAGAAGAGAGTGTTACATTACATGGTTTTTTAGGTAAAGAAGAAATTGATTCTCTGTTACATGATTCATCTATTTATTTAATGACTTCTTATACTGAATCATTTGGAATTGTTTTAATTGAAGCAATGAGTCATAGGGTTCCTTGTATTGCTTTTGATTCAGCTGAGGGAGCTAAAGAAATTATTGTGAGTGGAGAAAATGGGTTTTTAATTAGAAATCGTAATATTAATGCTATGGTTCAAAAAGTAGAAGATTTAATGGAACATCCTGAAAAAAGAATTAAAATAGGAGATCGAGCTAGAGAGAGTGTTAAAAAATACACTAGTGATATTGTAGGTGAAGAGTGGATTACTCTTATTGAAGAGAGTGGTGTATATGAGTAAAAAAAGAGTTATGTTTATTGCTTCTACGGGTGGACATTTAAAAGAATTGTTGCAGCTAGAACCGATGTTTTCTCAATATCAGTATTGTTTAATAACTGAAAAAACTAAGTCTAATTTGTATTTAAAGGATATTTTTCATGATAAAGTTCAATTTTTGATTTATGGTACAAAGCATCATATATTATCTTATCCTTTTAAATTATTTATTAATTGTTTTATTAGTTTATATTATTATTTTAAATATAGACCTGATTATATTATTACTACTGGTGTTCATACAGCTGGACCTATGTGTTGTTTAGGAAAAATATTTGGTAGTAAAGTGATTTATATTGAAACTTTTGCTAATATGGTTACTAAGACTTCTACGGGTAGATTGTTATATCATGTTAGTGATCAATTTATTGTTCAATGGGAAAGTATGAAAGAATTATACCCTAATGCTGTTTATGGGGGGTGGATTTTTTAATGATATTCGTTATTTTAGGTACTCAGGACAAAGATTTTCCTAGATTATTAGAAGCAATTGATCGTGAAATTGAAAAAGGGGTTATTAAAGAAAAAGTAGTTGTACAAGCAGGGTGTACAAAGTATTCTTCTCCTAATATGGAAATATTTGATTTATTACCGGCTCCAGAATTTGAGAAAAAGATGGATGAAGCTGATTTAATTATTACTCACGGTGGTGCTGGGAGTATTTTGAGTGCAATAAAAAAAGGAAAAAAAGTTATTGCAGCAGCTAGACTTGCTAAATATAAGGAGCATCATAATGATCACCAAAAACAAATTATTGGAGAATTTGCTTCTCTAGGATATTTACTAGAATTAAAGGATTTTAATAAATTAGGAAAGCTTATTGAAAAAAGTAAAACTTTTAAGCCTAAAAGGTTTGAAAGTAATACCCATAATATGATAAAATTAATAGAGAATTATATAGAAGATAGCAATCATACATCGTGGTTTAATAAATACTATCCTTTGGGGTGCTATGGGGGATATGTTCTTTTAAATTATTTCATCTTTTTGATTTTATATCTTTTGGGAGCCCCTGATCTTTTGAATGCTGGAATTAGTTGGCTATTAACTACTGTTTTTGCAACTATTTATCAAAAGACTTACCAAAGAAAAGTATTTCTTATTTTACCTATCTTACTATTAATTATTGATTTGAGTGGTTTATATTTTATTAAAATGTCTATTGTTTTATTAAAATTTCTTATTAATATTATTATTTTGCTATTTAGTTATCTTTTTTATAAATTGTTTTGTAAAAGATAGGAGGATGTTTATGAGGAATAAGAAAGGGTTTACTTTAGTTGAATTAATTGCGGCTATTGTGATATTAGGTTTACTAACTGTATTTGCTTTACCTATGATTACTAAGATGGTTTCTAATAGTCGTGATAAGATGTATATTAATGATGCTAAAAAGTTAGTTTCTCAAGCAGATTATAAGTTGAGAGCTAATAATTCTGATATTGATAAACCTGATCCTGGAGATTGTATTGTATTAAGTTTAATGTATTTAGACAATCAAGATTTTGATAGTCCTCCTAATAAAGGTTCTTATCAAAAAGAAAAATCATTTGTTGTTGTTAAAAATACAGGAACTGAATTAGAATACTCAGTAATGTTAGTTGAAAAGTTAAAAGAAGGAGGTTATAAAGGTGTAAAACTAGTTAGAGATGATTATTTATCGAAAAATGGTGCTAATCAATATGTTGTTTCTTTCCAAGAGAGTGATTTGATTCATGTTGAAACTGTTACTGAATCATTTATTAATTCTAAATTAGGGGAAGATTATATAGATGATGATGGAAAAGTATTAGCTATTTATAATATTGAAGATATTTCTGATAGTTCGGCAATAGATGCTTCTATGCCTCAAATTATTAGTGCTAAATTATCATCTACTTCGCATAAGCCATTTAATACATTAGATGCTACTTTGGAATTAAAAGTAGTTGATGAAGATACACCTCGAAAAGATTTAAAAGTTTATTTATCTACAGAAAATTATCAGGAAACTAATGGTATTTCTTATGGAGAAGAATCTGCTTCTTTCTACTATAATTATAATTTTGCAGATTATGGTTATGCGATTGGAGATAAGGTTGATTTATATATTGTGGTAATTGATCCACAAGGTAATAAAGACCGTAAAAAGTTAGATTATGCTATCCATCCTAATGCTGCTCCAATGATTGATAGTTCTAGTTTTATTGCTAAAAGAGCTAGTGATGTATCTCCTATGTTAACAGCTACTTTAACTTTGATTGTTGATGATGATTATGATGATATAAGTAATTTAAGTGTTTGTTTAGTTGATAGTATGAATCAAGGTACAATTAGTTGTGATAATTATCAACCATATCTTTCATTGTTTAATGATAAAAATCAAACAGATTATACTTTTATTGGTTGTGAAGGTAATTGTGCTCGTGATGGGCTTCCTCATTATTTAACTGCTTATGTTAGAGATTCTCAAGGATCTGCTTCTTCAGAAACATTTGTTTATAGTACAGGAGTTAATACACCTCCTAGTTTTACACAAAATGTTCAAGTTGTTTCTAAGACTGAATCATTTACTGATTTAGGTTCTAAAAATGTAGTTGTTTCTGTACGAGTAGTTGATGATGTTGATCCTTTAAGTGATTTGAATGTTTCAATTTCTGATGGAACTAATACTAGTACATATTCTCTAAACTCTGATGAAAACTACAATAATTTTGATTTTGAATTGAGTGGTATCTATGATGGTTCTATTAAGACAATTTCAGTAGTTGTGTCTGATACCGAGGGAGGTCTTGCTGCACAATCTGTTTCTTATCAGTTATATCAAGATACACCTCCAGTTATTAATTCATTTGAAGTTATTAGTGCTGAAGAGATTTGTTCTAATCCAGAAGTATGTCCTACTACAGAAGGTGGTAATAAAAATGTTCATATTTCTTTGGATGTGGAAGATGATGTAGATTCTGGTGACAATCTTAGAGTTTGTATTTCAGAAAATGAAGCAGATTGTTTTGTTAATTCTAATCCAGTTCTTAATAATTATGTCTCTTATGCATCTTATCATCAAAATATGGTTAGGACGGTAGTTAATGAAGATACTTATAATGGAAGTTCTCATACTTTCCATGCCTATGTCGTTGATTCTTTAGGACATTGGGATCATTCTTCATTTACTTATACTTTATATCAAAATAGAGGACCTGTTATTCATTACTTTGAACTTGAATCTATTGAGAATCAATATGATATTGTTGGTACTTTAGAAACTTCTTTGATTTTAGATGTTGAAGATGATTTGGATGAACTTAGTCATTTAAAAGTTTCTTTTGAAGATAATGGTGTTCTTATTGTTCAAAACCAACCTCTTCAGAATTACTTATCTGGTGGGCATTTAACTCTATCTGGCTCGTATGATGGAAGTACACATAATGTTAATATTATTGTTACAGATACTTATGGAGAATCTTCGACACAGGTTGTTCAGTATACTGTTTATGAGGATCTTGTGCCAGTAATTTTCTCTTTTGATATTAATAGTATAAGACCCGCTTGTAATAATCCGGTTGCTTGTCCAATCTCTGTAATGGGATTATATGATGTTTATTACTATTTGGAAGTTAAGGATGATTTTGGTGTTGATGGTGTCCAAGTTTGTGTTACTGAGGGTGATACTTGTACAGATTTCCAACCTTATTCTAATTATGTAAATGGTGATGAATTAGTAGGAATTCCTTACCACTTTACACCAATCAATTCAAATAATATGTTTGATGGTACCCCTAGAGAACTTCATGCTTTTGTAAAAGATAGTGCACATTCTGAAGTTATTCAAGGAACTGCTAATTATTCTATATATAAAGCTAGTGCTCCGGTTATCTTATCAGGCCCTACGATTACCGAGTATTATGATGAGAATGGTATGGCTATTCCAGTTGTATTATTTGAAATTGATGCTGTGGATGATGGGGATGATAGTAGTAATCCAAATGACTTTACTATTCAATATTGTTATAAATTAAATGGTTCAGAGACTTGTAAGAATCCTATTCCTTATGTTTCAACTTACTTTTTAAATACTAAAAATTTCTTTCCTTCATCTTATTCTGGAAAAACATTTAATATTTATGCCAAATTAAAAGATTCTGATAATAATGTTACTATTTCAGATTCTTACTCATTCACACCTTATAAAGATAAAAATCCGGCAATTGAATCTGTAGATGCTATTCCAAACGGTAATGATATAGATGTCACTTTCTTAGTATTAGATCCTTTAGATACTTATAAAGTTTGTATATCTGAAAGTAATTCTTGTAGTAGTTATTCTAGTGAATCTTATAGTGGAACTGATAAGGAATATCATACAATTAGTTATGATTATTCTGGAAGTAATCCTACAGGGGCAACTATATATTTCTTTGTTAAAGACTCTGCTGGTAATATTGTAAAAAAATCTGTTAAAGCTAATAGTTATACTGAATGTAGTGCTTATTATTATAATAAAACTCATGTTGAATATACATTTATAGAAGGTAAAAAATACTATATTAACGTTAATCCTGATTCGGGAGTAGGAACTGAGGTTACTAATCAAGAAATATCTATGAGTCGTTGTTCAGGAAAATGTTATTCTTATAATCCAGTTACTGGAGAAGATCAATCTGATATTATTGCTTATTATACACGTAAGATTACTTATTTTGATAGATTTAATTCTAATAAACTTTGTACTGGGTCCTTAGTTACTGATGAATATGAAGCTAATTGTTCTTATAAAGATTGTTTCTTGAAAGATAATAATTATGATCGTCATAATATTATAGGTTCTTATTTATATCCAGATGCTAATGATTGGACTATTACCATTAATGGGGTACCTTATGTAAATCATAATCATTATAAGCAATTTATGAGTAGTTATAATGAATATGATGCTGAGATTACTTTAACTGAGACTACAACACGTATATGTCCTCAATGTGTGGAGGATGGATTGTATAATTTTTCAATTTCTGATCCGGATCCTTATATTAGAATTGTTGAGTATATTAATGATCCAGACTTTATAGGAGGTTATCAATAAGATGAAAAAGTGGCTTAAAAAAAATAAAATGATTGGATTAATTCTTCTTATTATTTTTACAATTGTATTACTTCTTATCTTAATGGTTTTATTTTCTTCTAAAAAAGAGAAGAAAGTACCAACTAATCAGTATTCTTTTTCTAAAGAAGTAAAAGAACTTACAGGTACTAAAGAGTATGAAACAGAGGCTTTAAAAAGTAAACATTGTTTAGATGGTATTTGTATTAGTGAAGCAAAATTTTACTATTTAGATAATCAAGGCAGAGTAGAATATGTCATTGAAAATGTTAGTTCTGAAGTGAAAAGTGGTCTTTATAAGATGGTCTTTGGTGGAGATCATTTAGTAGTTTCTTTTACTAATGTAAAACCTGGAGATTCTTATAAGACTGTTTCTCAATATCTTGGACAAACTATTTCTTATATGGATGATTATTCTTTAGAATATCTTTCTGAAGATGAACTTAAGACTGTAAATGTGTCAAATTAATGAAAAGAAAAAGTAAAATTACTTTTTCTTTTCTTTCTTTTCTATACAAATTTTGGTTAGTTTGTTAAAATTAGAGTAGGTGATAGTATGAGTTCTAGAAAGATAGCTTTTGGAATATTAACACTTAGTTTCATTTTGATTATTTCTGGTTCTGTAGCTTCTTGTGTTTTAGGTTTACAGCAAGATAGGGAAGAGACATATCATCGTGTTCATGAAGTTAATGACATATTTGAAGTGTTTAGTACAAATACTAGTATGTTTGAATTAAAAAGAGATGAATTATATCAAGATTATTTAGCTAATATTTATTATGAGTCTATGTATCAAAGTCATAGTAAAGTAGAAGAATTATTTTCAAATTATGAGCATTTAGTAGATGAGTTATCTAAAAATGTTGTTGAATTAAAAAAATATTGTGATAATATGTATTATCCTGATAGTTCTGTTAATAGTAAGTGTAGTAACTATAAGAGTACATATGAACAAGTGATGAATTATTTTGTTAGTGATGTTCAATTATATAATAAGAGTGTTGAACAATTTAATACACTTGAGGAACGTAAAGGAACTCTTTTTAGAATTCGAAAGTATAATACTAATAAGTATTATGTTGATTATAATTTAGATGGGGAATTTGATGGTTGTGATGGATAAAATAAAAGAGAAAAAAAATCATTATAAGTGGCCACTTAAAAGAAAAATATTAGCGATTATATGTATATTATATATCGTTGGTTTTTCTTCTTTTTTGTTTTTGTTTTATGGGCCATTTACTGGTTTTCAAGATTTTTGGATTACAAGTGCTATGACTACTAAAAATCATAGATATTTAGCTACTTGGTTTTATAGTGATTCTTATATACAAAAAGTTTTACAAAAAAACCAAATTATTGAAGTAGATGAAATTAGTAATCCTGATGATATTTCTTTACGAAAGTATACTACTACTATTTATCGAAATGAGTATGAGAAAGAAATTTTACAAAAGGATTCTGATAATGATTTATACAAATTAATCCCTATTTCAGGGCAAAAATATCAAGGCTTTTTAGTAGCGATTTATGATCCTTCTCGTATTCATATTGCGACTACTTCTAAATTAGGAGTAGCAGGAGAATCTATTTTAACTGTTGTGAAAAGAGAAAAAGCTATTATTGCGATGAACGCTGGGGGATTTTATGATCCTGATTGGAATAGTAATGGGGCTTTGCCTCATGGAACTGTCATTTCATATGGAAATATTGTTAGTGATTATGAAGATGCTCAGATGGGTGGAGGATTTATTGGTTTCAATCAAGATAATAAATTAATACTTGGTAATATGAGTAAAGAAGAAGCATTAAAAAAAGGATATCGAGATGCGATTGAATTTGGACCTTATTTAATTGTAAATGGCAAGAGAAGTTTTATTAAAGGAAATGGTGGTTGGGGAATTGCCCCTAGAAGTGCTATTGGCCAAAAAAAAGATGGAATTGTATTATTTTTAGTAATTAATGGAAGAATTCCTTCAAGTATTGGGGCAGATATGGTTGATTTAACAGATATCATGGAACAATATGGTGCTTATAATGCGGCTAATTTAGATGGAGGTAGTTCTTCTGAGTTAGTCATTGATGGTAAAATAATTAATACTCCTGTGGCGGGAGGAGATAATGGTTTAAGAGATATGTCTACTTTTTGGGTTGTTAAATAAAGTATAAGTCTTGTGCTTATACTTTTCTTTTGGTATAATTTTTAAGGATGGAGACAGGATTATGCAGAAAGCGAAGAAGAAACAAATAAAAAAGAAAAAATATGTTATTGGACCTCGTGAATTTCTTTTTGATTTTATTAGTTTGGTCTTAGTACTTGGTGTTGGTATTTATTTTGGTTATAGATGTTTTTATTATTATAGTAAACAAAATATGAAGAGAGTAGCAGATTTACAAACTTTAAATGGTGTTATTTTGCAGAATAATAAAATTGTCTTTGAAGGAGATGGATTATATCAAGATACAGATGGATATTTCTTTCATGGAAATGTTTCCAATAATTATGTTTTAATTGGTAATATTTTATTTAGAATAGTTCAAGTATCTAAAGATAATAGTGTTCGTTTAGTAAGTGAGGCATATATAGCTTCTTTTCCGTGGGGAGAAGAGGCGAATTATCAAACTTCAAATGTTCGGCTTTGGTTAGAAAAAAGTGAGATTGAGCATTCTGGTATTTTTTATTCTCTTATTCCTGATATTTCTCTTTATTTTAATAAAACTAAATATCATGAAGATACTTTAAAAGATAATAAAGTTATAAATGGAACAGAGGAATATAATGATTATGTTAGTATTTTGACAATTAGTGATTATATACGAGCAAATGGTAAAAATAGTTATTTAAATACAGGTAATCTTTTTTATTTATTAGGTTATTCGGAAAATAATGAAAATTTATATGTAGAAGAAGATGGTACTGTTCATACTTGTGATTCTTTAAGTGGTTTTGGAATTAGGCCAGTTTTGACTTTAAAGGGTGATAGTCAACTTATTTCTGGAGATGGAACTGTGGAAAATCCATATCGTCTTTCTTTTGATGGTTCTTCTTTTGTTGGAAAATATGTAAAACTAGGTAATGATGTGTGGAGGATCTATACACAAGAAGGGGATACTTTAAGATTACATTTAAATGGTTATCTACAAGAAAATGGAAATTCTGTTGTTCGTGCTTACAGTCAATCTAATAGTATCTTTAGTATTACAGATAAAAAACATTTAGGTTATTATTTAAATACTACCTATTATAATCAATTAAGTTATGGTACAATATTGTTAGACTGTCCTTCGTATATTGGGGAGATTAGTGATGATCAAGGATATCAATATACAAATATATATAATGATGTTATTGTATCAAAAGTGACATTATTAAATATATTTGATCCAATTGTTAGTCCTGAATTAAATAATTATTTTTATCTTAATACTACATCTTTGGTAGGCAGTATGGAGTATGATCGTTTTTCTTCTGGGGTATTAGAAGAGTCCGATGTTCGGGATGAAAAGCCAATTGTTCCGGCTGTTTGTATTTCTAATTCTATTATTAAGAGTGGACAGGGAACTATTTTGGATCCTTATGTTGTGGAGTGATACTATGAAAAAAAAGAAATTTCGTTTTCGTAAGATTAGTAAATTAACTATTTTGATCATTTTATTAGATATTATTGTGATTGATGGGTTAATTGTTATTCAAACTGATTCTTTTAAATCTTTTTGGATTCCTACAGCTATGACTACTATGTCTCATAAATATTTAGCTTATACTTTATATGGAGAATCTACTATTAATAAAGTAATGAGTGAGAACTATATTGAACAGAATATGGAAGAAATGAATTTAGATGATATTGTGATTGGTAGTAGTGAAGGGGTTACTCATTATGCTAATAAGTATGAAAAGGAATTATTTACAAAAGATGAAGGTAATGATGTTTATAAAACTATTCGTATTATAGAGCCTAAATTTAAGGGGTGGTTAATTGCAATTTATGATCCAAGTGATGTTAGTTTAGCAGTTTCTACTAAGTTAGGAAAAATGGGTCAATCTGTTAATACTTTAGTTAAAAATAATGGTGGATTAGTAGGTATTAATGGTGGAGGTTTTGAAGATTTAGATGGTTGGGGTAATGGTTCTATTCCTTATGGCGCCATTATTCAAGAGGGGAAAATTATTTGGGATCATGCTGGTGGTAGTGGTGGTCTAATTGGTTTTACAAAAGATCATAAATTATATTTAACTTATGAAGAACCTGAAGTTGCTATTAATGATGGTGTATGGGAAGCTGTTGAGTTTGGCCCTAATCTAATTGTAAATGGAAAAACAGCTAAGATTCATGGTGATGGTGGTTGGGGAACTGCTCCTAGAAGTGTCATTGCTCAAAGAAAAGATGGAATTGTTTTATTTCTATTAATAGAAGGAAGATTGCCTGGATATAGTACAGGTGCTACTATGAATGATATAATTGATATTTTACTTCGTTATAAGGCGTATAATGCTGCCAATTTAGATGGAGGAGCTTCTAGTACTATGAGTATTGAAGGTAAATTATGGAATAGAGCTTCGGCTGGAGGAGAATATGGTGGAAGAACTGTATCTAATGCTTGGATTGTTACAAATAAACAAAATAAACCAGCTAAGGCTCCAGTTAAATCAAATTATAAGTAGAGTTTATCTACTTTTTTCTTTGGCAATTTATTGTTTTCTTTTTTAATAAATGATAAAATAAAGAAGAAAGAATTCGTGTTTAGTGAGGTATTATTTATGGCAAATAGAAAAAAGAAAAAGGAACAATTCCCATGGCAAGTAATTGTAGCTATTATTTTTATAGGATATATACTTATTAAGTCATTTCCAACTGAAAATATATTTGATGATGATCCTGCTTCTTATTCAAGTAATAAGTTTTATTTAATATCTAGTTCGGAAAATAAAGTTTTTGAACAAGATATACTTAATTTTGCTAAAAAGAATAATATTAAGATTCAAATTGAATATGATGATACATTAAAAATAACTAGAAGGCTTAATAGAGGGGAACAATTTGATGCTGTTTGGTTATCAAATTCTATTTGGATGTATGCTGTGGATTCTAATGTTGTTAAAATATCTGATACAAAATCTACTAGTATTAATCCTATTGTTTTTGGAGTTAGAAAATCAAAAGCTGAAGAGCTTGGTTTTGTGGATAAAGAATTATATACAGAGGATTTAGTTAAAGTAATTCAAGAAGGTAATTTAAAATTTAGTATGCCTAATCCTATTACTACTAATAGTGGGGCAAGTGCTTATTTAGGAATTCTTACTTCTTTGGCAGGTAATCCAGAAGTGTTAACTAGTGATATGTTAGCTGATGAGTCTTTAAAAGATAAATTGAAAGATTTCTTTTCTGGTTTAGAGCGTTCTAGTGGAGATGAAGATTATTTAGAAGAAATGTTTGTTAATGGAGACTATGAAGCAGTGTTTTCATATGAGTCATCTATTATTCATATTAATCAAAAACTAGAGGAGAATGGTAAGGAAATATTATATGCTTTATATCCAGTTGATGGAGTTTCTATTTCTGATAGTCCAATTGGTTATATTGATCAAAAAGATGAAAAGAAAAAAGAACAATATCAGTTATTAGTTAATTATTTGGTTAGTGAAGAGGGGCAAAAAATTCTTTCTGCGGCAGGTAGAAGAACTTGGTATGGAGGAGTAAGTGATCAAGTAGATCAAACTGTTTTTAATCCTAATTGGGGTATTGATACTACTCGTTATATTTCACCATTAAAATATCCGGCTACTGCGGTTATTAAGGAAGCTTTAGTTCTTTATCAGAATAGTCTTAGAAAACCAGTACATGTTGTATTTTGTCTAGATTATTCTGGTAGTATGTGGGGTGAAGGAATTTCTGAATTAGTTAATGCGATGGATTATATATTAACAGATAGAGCCGCTGATGAATTGTTGCAGTTTACAGGAGAAGATATAGTTGATGTTATTCCTTTTAATTCAAAGACTAATCTTTATTGGACTGCTCATAGTGAAGAAGAGTTAGCTTTATTGAATGAAAAAATTAAAGAACATGATCCAAATGGTGGAACCGCTTTATATCCAGCTGCTAAAAAGGCATTAAGTATTTTAAAAGATGAGGATACAAATCAATATATGGTATCTGTGATTGTTATGACTGATGGTGAAGGTAATGTTGGAACTTTTGATGAATTAAGTGAATATTATCATTCTATTGAATCTACAATTCCTATTTATTCTATTCAGTTTTCAGCAGCAGATCGTAGTCAGTTAGAAAAAATGGCAAAGTTGTCAAATGGAAAAGTATTTGATGGAACTACTAGTTTGATTGATGCCTTTACTGAAGTTAGGGGATATAATTAGGAGGCTTTTATGAAAAACAAAGATATATTTTCGGCAGTTATTGGGGGAGCCTTTTTTGCCGTACCTTATTTAGTGTTATCAGCTCATATAGTACCCTCTTTATTAATTGGGGCAGCTGCTTTTGGAGCTGGTGAGTTGGTATTTGGAGATCCTAAATTAGGTTTAAAAGATACGGATCCAAGTTTATATAATCTATTAGCAAAAGCAAAAAAACAAAATAAACATATATTAGATATGATTCCTTTCTTAGAAGATGAGGAATTGAAAAAACAATTGAATGAGATACATGATTCTGTTACTAAGATTATTGATACTATTTCGAAGAATCCTAGTAAACGGAAAGGTACTGATAACTTTTTTGATTATTATTTACCTATTACCGTTAAATTAGTTGATCGTTATGATGAAATAGAAAATCAAAAGCTTTCTTCTTCAGAAAGTAAGGCTTTTATAAAATCTACTAATAAGATGATTGGAGAAATTAATAAAGCTTATAAGAAAATACTGGATAATATGTACCAAAAGGATTTAGTTGATATGGATGCAGAAATGAAAGTATTTAATTCTTTATTAAAAGCAGATGGATTTAATGATGCTGAGTTTCCAATTAAAAAGGAAGGTGAGGAGTAATGAATAAAAAACAAATAATTGGTATTGTGATTTTTGTAGTATTGATTCTTTCTATTATTGGGATAAAATATATTACAAGTCAAAAAGATGGTGTTATTGGAGGACTTACAACTATTTATGTAGCAACTGGTGGTGGAAAAGAGGATTTTTTAGCAGATGAAGAAGTTGTTAAGATATTAAGAAAAAAGTATAAATTAGATGTTGTATTTGATAATTGGAGTAATGGTAAAACGGTTCAATTACCACTCATTAGAGAGTCTGTTGGTTTAGGTAACCAAAGTATAGCAAATGATATTAGTAATGGAAATAATACTTATACAATTCATTCTGAAGGTGTAAGTACTTATGATGCTTTATTTACATCTGATCAAAGATTTTATGATTATTATAAATTATCTCCTAATAAAGAAAATGGAGAAGCTGATCGTTATAGTGTTAAGGGTGGTGGATTAACTTTAAATACACCAATTGTTATTTATAGTTGGAAAAAAATAGTAGAAGCTTTTATGCAAGAAGGAATAGTTACAGAGTCTGATGGTGTCTATTATATTAGTGATATGAATCGTTTAATGGATTATATTCTTGAAGGTAAGAAATGGTCAGATATTGGTTTAAATGAATTATATGGTAAAATAAATATTGCTTCTACTGATCCTGTTACATCTTCACCAGGAGCAACTTATTATGGATTATTACTATCTACATTGAGTGAAGGAGAAGTTACAGATGAAAGAATTGGAGAAAATCTTCCTAAACTTAAACAATTTTATATCAAATCTGGTTATATGAATAACACACCAGCTGATTTGTTTGAAAGATATTTAAAAACAGGTATGGGTGGACAACCAATGATTGTTGATTATGAAAAGAGTATTATTGATTTTGCTAATTCCAATCCAGATGGATTTGAACAAGTAAAGGATAGTATTCAAATTCTTTATCCATCTCCTACAATTTGGAATTCTCATTGTTATACTTATTTTACCGATAATGGTAAAAAATTATATGAAGCTTTTGATGATAAAGAAATACAACAAATTGCTTGGGAAAAATATGGATTCCGTACAGGTATAACAGGTGGAAGTTATGATGTTTCCTCAATTGGAATTGGAGTACCACAAACTATTTCTAGTACTGTTTCAAGTTTAAAAATGGATAATTATAATCAATTAATAGATTATTTAAAGAATGGAGAGTAATAAAATGAATGGATTAGAGTTAAAATTAGAAAGTTCTAAAACAGAAGAAAAGGTAGAGGGGTTAGTTAATGCTACTGAAAAAGTAACTGAAGAAAAGATTGAGGAATCATTAAATTATGATTTATTAACTGCTGATGAGAAAAAAGCAATTGATGAATTTATTGAGAAGATTGATGTGACTGATTCTACCCAAATTTTACAATTTGGAGCTTCTTCGCAAGCTAAAATTTCAGAGTTTTCAGATAGTGTATTGGAAGATGTTAAAACAAAGAATACAGGAGCAGCAGGAGATTTACTTGCTGAATTAGTTGCTCAAATTAAATCTTTTGATGGAGATATTACAAAAGATACTTCAGGAATTAGTAAATTGTTTACTAATGCTAAAAAGCAATTTGATAAGATACTTGCAAAATATTCTAAAATTGAAAAAAATATTGATACTATTGAAAGTGGCTTAGAAAAAGATAAAATACAAATGTTAAAAGATATTGCTATTTTTGATACTATGTATGAAAAGAATCTTAATTATTTTAAGGAAATATCTTTATATATTATTGCTGGTGAGAAAAAGTTAAAAGAGTTAAGAGAAGTTGTTCTTCCTGAGTTAAAAAAGAAAGCAGAAGAGAGTGGGGAACAAATAGATGCTCAAAAAGTAAATGACATGGAGAATATGATTCATCGTTTTGAAAAGAAAATATATGATTTAAAAACTACACGTATTATTTCTATCCAAATGGCTCCACAAATTCGTTTACTTCAAAATAATGAAGCTGAATTAGTAGAAAAAATACAATCTTCTATTACTAATACTATTCCATTATGGAAAAATCAAATGGTATTAGCTTTAGGTATTACGAATGCTAAAAATGCTTTAAAAAATCAACAAGCTGTTACTAATGTAACTAATGATATGTTAAAGAAGAATAGTGAAATATTAAAACAAGGATCTATTGATATTGCTAAAGAGTCTGAAAGAGCTATTGTTGATATAGAAACATTGAAGAAAACCAATGCTGATATTATTGAAACATTAGATGCAGTAATTGAAATTCATAAGAATGGTAGAATTCAAAGACAGGAAGCTGAGAAGGAACTTCAACAAATTGAAAAAGAATTAAAAGCTAAAATGTTAGAAATTAATATGAATTAATATACAGGCCGCCTTTTGTCGGCTTTTTTTATGTAAACTTTTTGTTGCTTTAATGAGAAATAACATATTTAGATAACAATCGTATTGTACAGATGAAAGATGGAAGTACTTCTTTGGTAGAAATCTTTAGTTTGCCAGAAGAAATGAGTAAAAAAGATATGATATATTTATTTCCTACAAAGGATGGAATTATTCTTCAAGTTGGTGAAGAAAAAGCATGTAATGAAGGATGCTCTTATGATTATAAATATTATTATGTTAATATGGATGGTCAGTATCAAGAGATAATTGATTTTAATCAAGGAACTTCTATTAGAGATATATTAAGTTTTGGTGTTATTCAATAGTTAATAAGAGTAGGAAGATCTACTCTTTTATGTTATAATTAGTACAGTTAGGAAGTAATTTTGTAATTGTTATTGAGGTGAAAATATGAATAAAGATTATTTAACGGATATTTATCAAGATTTTTTTGGAAGTCCTTTAGTAACTGAAAAACAAGAAGAGGAAATACAGAAGGAAGGGGATTTTCCACTACAAGATGTGGATACTTTATTAATAGAAGAACAATCTAAAGAATTATTAAAAAAGATATTTGAATATATGAGGAAATATCATCTAAAAGAAGAAGATAGATATTTGGATTTTAACTTTGTATTAAAAAGTGATAATCAAGAAACTATTAATAAATTTGAAGATTTGATTAAGAAAGCTATTTCTTCTTTTAAATATATTAATAGTGGTTCTAGTGTTTTATCTTTTTATGATATTGATACTGTTGATAAATTACGAGATGCTTTTACTAAAAATTTTATTATTATTAAAGATATAAAAGGCCTTTATTTAAGAGATGAATCTTATAAAACTATTTTATTTCATTTATTAGAGGAAAATTTATCTCATAAAATTATTTTATTAGAAGGAATAGAAGAAGATATTACTTATTTCTTTGAATTTAATAATACCTTGGAACAAAGGGCTTTTCCATTTTCTTTTATTGGAAAAGATCCTGATGTCCAAGATGTTTATCATGAAGTTTTAGAAATGACTCATGTTGAACAAGAAGATGAATTGGCTATTAAAATTTTGGATTATATTTCAGAGACTTATCCTAAAAAAGAAATGGATTTTCCTAATTATAGAGATAGTTTATGTCGAGAAATTACTTTTCATCATAATGTTCCAAAATTAGAAACTGAAAAAACTATGGATGAAATTTTTGCAGAGCTTAATGAATTAGTTGGACTTGAAAAGGTTAAGAAAACTCTTCATGAATTAGTTGATTATATGTCTTTGAGGAATAAAACAAATGATTTGAAATTAAATAACATTAATTTACATATGGTATTTTTAGGAAATCCTGGTACTGGGAAAACTACAGTAGCAAGAATTATTGTTGATATTTTGTATCATTTAAAATATATTAAACAAAATAAGTTGATTGAAGTTACTACAAAGGATTTAGTGGCTGAATATGTAGGGCAAACGGCTCCTAAGACAATGGAAGTTGTTAATAGGGCAAGAGGAGGAGTTTTATTTATTGATGAAGCTTATGCTCTAGCAAGTAAAGATAGTCAAAATAGTTATAATGCTGAAGCTATTGCGACCTTAATTAAAGCAATGGAAGATTATCGTGATGATTTAGTAGTAATATTTGCTGGATATACTAAAGAAATGAGAGATTTCCTAGATTCTAATTCAGGTATAGTATCACGTATTGGTTATACATTAGAGTTTGATGATTATACAGAAGATGAATTAGTTAAGATATTTGAAGGTATGATGAAGAAAGCAGGATTTATAGTAGAAGAAGATGCTTATGCTGAATTAAGAAGAATTATTAGGGAGAATATTAATACTAAGAATTTTGGTAATGCACGTTTTATTAGAAATGTATATGAAAAGACTATTGTTAAACATGCTTCTAATACAAAAGATAAAAAGAGAAAGAAAATACTTTGTACTATTACAAAAGAAGATATATCTGCAGATAATTTAAAGAATTTTGTATAAAAGATGGATTTTTTATCTTTTTTTTGATATTATGTAGTTAAATAAGAAAGGTAGTGAGTGTGTGGAAGAAAAGGTAGTTGGAAAGGAAAAAAAATCTAATATTGTATTGATAACTATATTGGTTATTCTATTGTTAATTGCAGCATTTGGATTTGGATATGCGCTATGTGCTTCTAATATATTTAATATAGTAGTAAAAGAGAATACTAGTAGTGAAAAATCAGATGATGCAAAGGAAAAATGGGAAGACGTTAATGAAAATACTGCACTTATAGAAGTAGCAAAGAAATTTGCACCAAAAAAACTATGTGGTGGAGTTGATTTGGATTTAGAAAAAAGAGATAGAGATGTGTCTGAATTATCTAAAGATGATAGAGTTAAAATGACTATATCTTTAGGATTGTGTGAAAAATCCGAAGTAGAATTAGGTGCTTATTTTAAAGACCTTAGTTTTTTGGATGTAATAAAACCATCATTTGATACTTGTTCTAATGCTGTAACGGGAGCGCCTTGTCATGAAGGAGCAAAGCATGATGCACTTATAGGAGTTCCAATGTATATTAATTATGTAGATGGGAGATTCTATTGTGAAAAGTATACAACTGGTTGCGCAGGTCCTTCTTATGAAGGTGATTATTTTAAATATTTAGGTGCTAAGAAAAATGATACAACTTTAAAAGTAGAATATTTACATTATTATCAAGTACCTGATTATGATGAAGCAACTGATAAATTTATTTATCGAATTTATAAAGATAAAGGTGATACTGATCCTCTTAATACTATAAGTGGTGAAGTAGGAGAAGAAGTAAGTTTTGATAAATCTAAATTTGATGGTTATCAATATGTTTTCGATATTACGAATGGTAATATGCAATTAACTAAAATTAATTACTTATCAGAATTAAAATAATATTAATATTAGGTTTTTAACCCGATTATTCGGGTTTTTTTTGTTTTTATATCAAAGAAATAATTTTTGTGTTATAATGATTATGAATATAGGAGGATATAAATATGATGAAGATTATGGATGGTAATGAAGCAGCGGCTTATGCTTCATATGGTTTTACCGAAGTAGCTGGAATATACCCAATTACTCCAGCAAGTCCGATGGCAGAGCTTACTGATAAGTGGAGTAGTGAGGGAAAATTAAACTTTTTTGATACCCCAGTAAAAGTAGTAGAAATGGAATCTGAAGCAGGAGCGGCTGGAATGGTACATGGTTCTTTACAAGCAGGGGCTTTAACAACTACTTATACTGCTTCACAAGGATTATTATTAATGATTCCAAATATGTATAAGATAGCAGGAGAACAATTGCCATGCGTTATTAATGTAGCAGCTCGTTCTTTAGCAACACATGCACTATCTATTTTTGGAGATCATCAAGATATTTATGCTACTAGGGCAACTGGTTTTGCTATGCTTGCTTCTAGTTCAGTTCAACAAGTTATGGATCTAACAGGAGTAGCTCATTTAGCTGCTATTAAGGGGAAGGTTCCTTTTGTTAATTTCTTTGATGGTTTTAGAACTAGCCATGAATTACAAAAAGTAGATGTTATTGATACTGAAAAACTAAAAAAATTAATTGATCAAAAATCTTTAGATGCTTTTAGAAAAAGAGCAATGAATCCTAATCATCCAACGATTAGAGGGACTGCGCAAAATGAAGATATTTATTTTCAAGCAACTGAAGTAAGAAATGAATATTATGATAAGATTCCGGATATTGTTAATGATTATATGGGACAAATTACTAAGATTACAGGAAGAGAGTATAAACCTTTCCAATATTATGGTAGCCCTAATGCAACTAAGGTAATTGTTGCGATGGGATCTGTTTGTGAGACAATTAAGGAAACGGTAAAATATTTAGTTCATAAGAAAAATGAAAATGTAGGACTTATGGAAGTTCATTTATATCGTCCTTTTAGTACTAAGTATTTTTTAAATGAATTACCTAAAACGGTTAAGAAAATAGCAGTCCTTGATCGTACCAAAGAGCCTGGTGCTAGTGGGGAACCTTTATATTTAGATGTTGTTCAAACTATTAAAAATGTGGATGCTAGAGTTAGTGTTTATGGAGGGAGATATGGACTTTCTAGTAAAAATACAACACCAGCTATGATTAAGGGTGTATTTGATTTTCTAGATACAAGAGATGTTCATAGTAACTTTACGGTAGGAATTGTTGATGATATTACTAATTTAAGTATTTCATATGATCCTAGTTTTATGTTACCAAATGATACTGCAGAGTTCTTAATCTATGGTTATGGTAGTGATGGAATGGTATCTGCTTCTAAAGATTTAATGAAAATTACAGGTACATATACAAATGCTTTTGTACAAGGCTATTTCCAATATGACTCTAAGAAGAGTGGAGGAGTAACAGTTGCAAATCTAAGATTTGGTAAGAATCCTATTACTAGTACTTATTATGTGGAAAAAGCTAATATTGTTGTATGCACTAAAGATAGTTACTTAAGACGTATTAAGATGTTAGATAAGATATCTGATAAAGGAGTATTTATTCTTAATACAAATAAATCTGCTGATGAAGTACTTGCGATGATGAGTAGTCATGATAAGAAAATATTACAAAATAAACATGTTAAAATGTTTATTGTTGATGCTAGTCATATTGCTAGTGAAGCAGGTATTCCTGGTAAGATTAGTACGATTATGGAAACTATTATCTTTAAATTAGGAAAGATTGTTGATTTTGACTTTGCTGTAGGTAAAATTAAAGAGAATTTAAGTACAAAATTTGCTAATAAAGGTGGTAATTTAGTAGAAAAGAATATTAAAGCAATTGATTTTGCTTTAGAAAAATTAATTCCAGTTAAAGTTCCATATGTTGATTTTGATAATGAAATTCAACCCAAAAGAAATTTATTTGAAGTTATTGATTCAATGGAAGGGGACTCTTTACCAGTTAGTAGTTTTGTAAAGATTCCAAATGGAGAATTTGAAGCTGGTACTTCTAAATTAGATAAGAGAGATAGTAGTGAGATGGCTCCTTGTTATGATTCTAATAATTGTATTAATTGTAATATGTGTAGTTTAGTATGTCCTCATGGAGTTATTCGTCCGTTTTTATTAGATGAAAAAGAAGTGTTGGATGCTCCGGAAGCTGTCCAAAGACATCTTGTTGACTCTAATATAAAAGATCAAGATTTAAAATTTACAATAGGAGTTAGTTTACCTGATTGTACTGGATGTGGTTTATGTAGTGAAATTTGTCCAGGAAAAGCAGGCGCTAAGGCTATTGTTATGAAAATGAAACAAGAATTACTAGATGATAAAAGAGATGAAGAATATAAATACTTGTTTAATGAAGTAAAAGAGAAAAAAGATGTAATGCCTACTAATACTGTAAAAGGTAGTCAATTTGTTAAACCTAAGTTTGAATTTCCAGGAGCTTGTGCTGGTTGTGGAGAGACTCCTTATTTAAAACTTTTAACGCAGTTGTTTGGAGAAAGGATGATTGTTGCTAATGCTACTGGATGTTCTTCTATTTATGGGGCTAGTACACCATCTATGCCATATTCTATTCCTTGGGCTAATTCCTTATTTGAAGATAATGCTGAATTTGGTTTTGGTATGAGAATTGCTGATAAAACTATGAAGAATCAGATTGTTACTCTAATTCAGAATAATATGGATTTAGTAAAGAAAAGTGAAAAAGATATTTATAAAGCTTATACAGAAGATATAAATGAAGATACAGCTAAGGCTTTACTAGAAGTAATTGATGAGACAAAGATAGATAGACTTGTTAAATTAAAAGACTTTATTATGCCTAAATCTGTTTGGATGATTGGTGGAGATGGTTGGGCTTATGATATTGGTTATAATGGAATCGATCATGTTTTAGCTAATCGTGAAAATGTTAATATTTTAGTGCTTGATACTGAAGTATATTCAAATACAGGAGGTCAAGCTTCTAAATCTACTAGACCAGGAGCAGTTGCAAAGTTTGCGGCTAGTGGAAAAGAAACAGCTAAGAAAAACTTAGCAAAAATGGCTCTATCTTATCCACATGTTTATGTAGGAACAATTTCTTTAGGGGCTAATCCAATGCAAGCTATTAAAGTTATGAAAGAAGCAGAAGCATATAATGGTCCTTCTATTATCATTGCTTATGCACCTTGTATTGCTCAAGGAATTATTAAGGGAATGAAGAATAGTATTCAAGAAGAAAAAGAAGCTACAGCTTCTGGATATTTCCCAATCTTCCATTACAGTCCTGAGAGCGGAGAGTTTAAAGTTGATAGCGCAGCAGATTTTTCAAAATATGAAGAATTTATGTTAGGAGAAGACAGATATCGTTCTTTAGAAAAAATTAATAAAGATGGTAGTATTTTATTAGATCAAAATAAAAAGCAAGCTGAAGAAACTTACAATTACTATAAAAATTTAGAGGGTAATGAAGAACAAACTAATTAATGATTTATAGGAAAGAAGAGGGGATAATTAAAAAATCCTTTCTTTTTTTACTAATTTGTGGTATAATATAGCCAATTAAAAAGGGAGTGATTGTATGGCACGTAATTCTTATTATGATGAAGATTTAACAGATGAAGAAATTGACAAAGAATATGAAGAAGAAGATACTATTGTTTCTTTATTATCAGTTGCTTCTATTTGGTTTATTCGTTTTGGTCTTGTAGTAGGTGTTATATTATTTTTATATTTTATTCTTACCGGTAAAATATTTACTGCAATTCTATATGTAATCGGGTTGATTATTGCATATTTCTTTGGATATTTCTTTATGTTTTTCTTAGATAAGTTTACGGATAATAATTAAGGCTGCTATGCAGTCTTTTTTATTGTTTTTTTTTAAAACTAAAAAAAGACGTCGGCCACGTCTTTTTTTGCTTTTAATCTGAGAAGCTGGACCCCCTGAGGCCAGCTTCCAAAAAGAATAAAAAGGGGTTGGCTAGTGTGATACTAGCGACCAATTCGCCTAATTCCGAATTGGTAGTTCCTATCCTAATCTAAAATGGTTATTTTGTCAATAAAAATGTTTAATTTTTTTTCTTTTTTTTTGTAGCTAAAATTAGTGCTTATAATTAATTCTTTATATTATAAATCAATTTTATAATATGTATATTTTTTTCCTTTTTTTTTATTCTTTTTTCTTTAAAAATATTTTTAAATATGTTATAATATGCAAGAGATCAGTGATATTGCGATTTTGAAGGAAGTGGTGATATGGCAGAGCTGAAAGATGTTAAAGGAATTGGTCCCAAGTCTCTTACATTATTAAATAAGATTAATATTCTTACAGTAGAGGATTTGGTTACTCATTATCCTTTTCGATATGATGTTTTAAAGCGAGATGATTTAGCTACCATTCAAGATGGAGAAAAGATAATTATTGACGGAAAAGTAGAGAGTATTCCTATCTTGATGCGTTTTAAAGCAGGATTAAATAAAATGAATTTTCGACTTGTTACCCAGAGTGGTGTTGTGGGAGTATCTATTTTTAATAGGGCATTTTTAAAGAGTAAATTATTAGTTGGAACTGATGTGATTGTAATTGGAAAGTTAGATAAAGGAAAAAATGTTATTACAGCTAGTGATATTAAACTTGATATCTTGTCTAATCAAGTAAAAATTGAACCGGTATATCATTGTACTAGTGGTCTTACCAATAAAAATATGTCTACTTATATAAATATGGCTTTACTTATGTATGGTAAAGAAATTCAGGACTATATTCCTATAGAATACCAAGAAAAGTACAAGTTTGTTAATAAAAAGACAGCTTTAAATATTATCCATAATCCTAGTACTAGTGAAAAATTAAAAGAAGTTACTATTCGTTTAAAGTATGAAGAGTTATTTCAATTTATGTTTAAAATTAATTATTTAAAACAGCAGAACAAGAAAGAAAAGAATGGATTATTTAGAAGCGTTGATCGTAATAAATTAAATCAATTTATTGATAAATTACCATTTACTTTAACAAATGATCAGAAAAATGCGATTGAGGAGTTAATTGGTGATTTAGAGTCTACTCATCGTATGAATCGTTTATTGCAGGGTGATGTTGGTTCTGGTAAGACTATTGTGGCTTTTATTGGTATGTATGCAAATAGCTTATGTGGTTATCAAAGTGCTTTAATGGCACCTACGGAGATTTTAGCTAACCAACATTATAATAATTTATGTCAATTAATGAAGGGGACAGGTATAAAAGTAGCTTTATTAACTGGTTCTACTTCTAAAAAAGATAAAAATGATATTTATAAAGGGCTTGCTGACGGTACTATTTCTATGATTATTGGTACTCATGCTTTGATTCAAGATGAAGTTACTTATAATAATTTAGGGTTAGTTATTACAGATGAGCAACATCGTTTTGGGGTTCATCAAAGAGCTAATTTACAAAATAAAGGTGTAAAACCTGATGTTTTATATATGAGTGCTACACCAATTCCAAGAACTTATGCCTTAACAATTTTTGGAGATATGGATGTATCTACTATTAAAGAGAGACCTAAAGGAAGACAGAAAATTGATACTTATGTTAAAAAGACAAGTGAAATCAAAGATGTTTTGGAAATGATGTATGAAGAATTGAAACATAAACATCAAATCTATGTTATTGCACCACTTATTGAGGAAAGTGAAAATAGTGATTTAACAACTGTTAATGAATTAAAAGATCAAATGAAATTAGCTTTTAAAGATAAATATAAGATTGATATTGTACATGGTAAAATGGCTGGTGGGGCTAAAGATATTATTATGGAACAATTCAAAAATAATGAAGTGCAAATTCTTATTTCTACTACTGTAGTTGAAGTAGGTGTTGATGTGCCTAATGCTACTACAATGGTAATTTTTGATGCAGATCGATTTGGTTTATCAACTTTACACCAATTAAGAGGTAGAGTAGGTAGAGGTACTAGTAAAAGTCAATGTATCTTAATTAGTGATAGTGATACAGAACGGCTAAAAATAATGGAAAAAGAAGATGACGGGTTCATTATTTCTGAAGAAGATTTTAAATTACGTGGACAAGGTGATTTGTTTGGTACTAAACAAAGTGGTGATATGAGTTTTAAAATTGCTTCTATTAAGCATGATTATAAAATCTTATTACAAGCTAAGAAAGATTCTAAAGAATACTTGGAAAATACGGAAACTGATGGGGATTCTTTAAAACAATTATTGATACAATCTATTACAAAAGTTAACTAAGAAACTGTATAGTTTCTTTTCTTTTAATTTTTTTTTGAAAGGCAATTGACTTTTTTTTAATTATCCCTTATGATTAAAATGCGAGGTACATAATATCTCGCCGATATCTCTAACGGTTTAATGTTAGAGTATATTCAACCGAACCCCCTGAAGACACTGTCGTGAGACAGTGTCACTTTATTTTATAAGGGTTTGCGAAGCTTTGGCTTTTTTCTAGATACCAAGCCAGATACCAAAACTTCATTTCTAGATACCAAATTTATTGG
>JAEEGL016763412.1_pt1 | contig 37349 bp, 19 predicted proteins | sample 9134231 | NCBI WGS metagenome assembly JAEEGL01 (sample SAMN16246548, study PRJNA631951) | gut metagenome | biome: gut microbiome; feature: rumen; material: fiber-attached | host: Bos | place: Iran: Karaj | collected 2018-10 | reverse complement strand
GTGGCTTATGCAAAGATGAAGTCCACTAGTGAGGGTACTGTATACGAGGTGAGTCTCAACGACGGCACAGAGGTGGTTTTCAACCAGGATGGCGCCTGGAGCATGGTAGACTGCAAGTCAGAGGCTGTACCTGCCTCCCTGATGCCCGCCTCAATGCCCTCCTTCCTCGGATACCTGTTCTCCAGTAATAAGGTGGTCAAGCTCAACAGAACTATCAATGGTTATGTCGCAGCGCTCTCCAATGGCTACTCGATGAAGTTAGACCGGATGGGAATGGCAGCATAAGTTTTAGGAGTTCAGAAGTTCAGGAGTATAGGAGTTAAGAAGTTTAGGAGTTAAGCCAAAGGTTATTTTCAAGAAAGTGAAGTAAGCGTCACCTGATATATTAGGAGCCGTATCGGAGCATGATGATTCATGCCACGATACGGCTTTTACTGTGGTCATGTCTGAACTTCTGAACTTCTGAACTCCTGAACTCCTCTCAACTTGTGAAAGTTGAGTTATTTGAGTTTGATGGCCATCGCCTTGAGTTGCTGCCAGCCGGCGCGGTCGGTCAGGCGAACCATGAAGTGGTAGTCGCCTGTTTCAGCGTCAGCGGGGATTGGGATGTCAATGCGTGCTGTGTAGGTGCGCTTACCTTCGGGGATGGAGTAGTCTTGGTTGAACACCCATACCTTGGCGCCAGCCACCTTTGGTGCATCCTTCTCGCACTCTACAGCTGAGCCGGAATGCGTGTGGTGGTCGAAGTTGTTGTGGATTTCGATGTTGTAGTTGCCTAGTTCCACGTCATCGGTAAATACATAGTGGAAGGGGATGACGTCCCCGGGATGATATTGCTGGCACTCCACAGGATTGGCTGTGATGCCTTGGTCGGTGATGACAGGCTGCGACATGTCCCTCGACTCGTTGTCGTCAGAACCGCTGCACGCACAGAGTGCGCACAGCAGTGAGAGTGATAAAAGTGTTTGTTTCATCATGTTCCAATGATATTTAGTTGTGATTTTGTTTCTCGTCCTCGTCTTCTTCCTCAGTGATATGCTTCTGAGCAGTTGTAGAGCGGCCATTGGTATCGGTCACGGTGAGTTTCAGCAGGTCTCCCACTGCCACTTTCTTTCCAGTGATGTCAACATGCACGTGGAACCCCTCGATGTTTAGAACGCCGATATATTTGCTCTCCGTGACAGGGTGGGCCACTTTAATGGTGTTGCCCGCTGGGTCGCAGATGTTGATGATGACGGAGGCAGTGCGGCCTTGCGCCACGATGTCGGCCTCCACACAGAGTTCATCACCTTCGATGTTAGCTTCCTCTAGTTTGATGGTGGGTGCAGGTATGTCCTCATCATCGTCACTGCCACAGGAGGTGAAACCAATGGTTATTACACTCACGAGAGCCATCAAGAGGCTCATATATTTATGATTTTTCATTGTTCAAATTTTATTTTTTATCATTTTTCATCTTTCATTTTTCATCTTTCATCTTCAAAACTCCACTCCCACCTTCAAGGCGACGTTGCGTCCAGGTTCGGGCACATCAATTAGGCGGTAATAACTGGTGTGGTCATAGTAGCGGCGGTTGAGCAGGTTGTTCGCATGCAATGCCACACTGAGTGTTGTGTTGCTCTTCAGATGGAAGTTCTTTCCGGCTGAGAGGTTCAGCGTCCAGTAGCCGTCGGTGGGCTTCTCAGGGGGTACAATCTCGTCTTGTCGGCCTACGATGTGGGCGTTCAGTCCCACGAAGCCTTCTCCCTGTTGATCCAATAGATATTTCACTCCAGCATCTACCGACCATGGTGTGGAGAACGGCAGGGTGTAACCCTTCTTCTCGCCAGACTTCTGTCGGGCATAGAGGTATTCGCCCTGCATGTGGACTTGCCAGTGCTCCGTCAGCCTGCAGGTGGCCTGGGCTTCCAGACCGTAGCGCAAGACACGGGCCTGCGTGTAGTGGTAGAGCTGCAACCCCTCCACATACTGAGCCGTAGGACTCAGATAGATGTAGTTGGGGAAATAGTTGAGATATGGCTCCACCTCTATCTCCCAGGTGTCGTTGGCCCAGCTCACCGAGGCATCCAGTTGATACGACTCTTCGGGGTCGAGTTGTGTGTTGCCCCGCTCGTAGCGGAAGATGTGGTAGTTGATACCGTCGGCACCCAACTCCTTTGGAATGGGCACACGAAACGACTTGCCCACGTTGCCCTTCATCACCCACTGACCGAGGCTGTAGTTCACGCCTGCCGACCAAGTGAGGCTCGTGAAATGGCGACGCTGTTCCTCGGAGCGCTGCTGATAGACGGGTATGCCATCGACAGGTGTCGTGTACCAATCCTTATAACTGTGGATGTGGGTATGGGCATAGTCGAAGCGCAGGCCTGCGTTCAGGATCAGGTTGTTGCGCACAGTGTAGCGGTCCATCACGTAGCCGCCCACGCTGCCTGTCTCAAAGTCGGGGATGATAAAGCCCCATCCGTCGCGGCGGTTGTGCTGATACTCGCTGCTCAGTCCGCCTTGCAGGGTATGGCTGCCATGCTCATAGCGGAGCGATGCCCCTGCCGTATAAGTACTCTTGTCAAACCGCCGCTCCAGCTGGCCGTCAGGGGTGGGCATATAGCCGTGGCTGACAGGCTCCGAACACTCCTCACGCACATTGTTCTGATAGGCCAGGTTCAGTTCTGCCGACAGGTCACCACTGCGCCAGGTGGTGTGGCTGAGCACCTTCAGGTGGTTCACCCATTGGTAGGGCAGGTCGATGTCGCGCCGCGAGTGGTCGTAGTCGATGTCAGAGAGGCGCACCTCCAGTCCGTGGGCGTTGGCAAAGAAGCCACTCTTCGAGTAGCTGTCGCTCACCCGCACATCGGTGTGAAAACTGTAGCCTGCATAGCCAAGCATCAGACTGCCGTCGCGCTCACATCCTGCGGTGTTGCGTAGCCGCTGGTCTTTCAACTTGATCCAGTAGGAATAATACTGGATGCTGTCCGTCGGTACACGGAAGTCGGCATAGTCTATCAGCGTGGCGTTGGCACGGTAGAAAAACTTCCCTTTGCGCCCACCAATTTTGGCTGAGAGACCCAGTTGTTCGTTGTTGGTCCTGCCAAACAACTGCACGCTGCCGCTGAATGGCTCCGTCGGCACGTGGTTGGTGTAAAGGATGAGCACGCCGCCGATGGCGTCACTGCCGTAAAGCAATGCCGCAGGTCCTTTGATGACCTCCGCACGGTCGATGGCAAACTGGTCTATCTCTAGTCCGTGGTCATCGCCCCACTGCTGGCCTTCATGTTTGATGCCGTCTTCTGAGACCGCCAGGCGGTTGAAGCCCAGACCACGGATGACGGGTTTTGACTGACCGGAGCCGATGGTCATGGCTTTCACGCCTGGTATGCCCTCCAAGGTTTGCATCAGACTGCCTGCAAAGTTCTGGTTCAGAAACTCACGGCTTACCTGCACTGTGGTCTGCGACGAACGCATCTGGTAGTCACGGTGCTTTTGCCCTGTGATGGTGACGTCATCCAGTGTTACGGTCGTATCAGCTGGCTCCACGACACATAGCGTGGCAGCCAGTAATAGTGTAATCATACTGATTGTCTGTTTGAATTTTCAACAAAATGAGATGGTAGCCAAGAAATTCAAATAGACGGAGGTGCACGAAGACCGACCACGCTGTTGTGGGCTACGCAAACGCTGCGCTGCCATGTCTGAGGCTCGGCCTTCAAAGATTGATTGTAGATGATAAGTGTAGCAACAGCTACAGCCAGGATGGGTAGGGTGAGGAACTGACAGAGCACACAGTCATCCATAGAAATGGTTTGCTGCCCCAGGTGACCTCCACAATGATGATGCACGCACTCAGCGTACGTCATCTGGACTGCGCCCTCTGACTGATGGATATGGAGCGACGAGAAGACCAGCATTGGCAAGAACACTGCCAATAGCACCCAAGATGCAATATGTCTCTTCGTCTTCGTATCCATGGCTGCAAAAGTACGAAAAAGATTTAAAACTGAAAGCAATTCTGATGGAAAACTTTCGGCATTCTTGACAACTACGAAAAATATTGGTGACATTGCGAGTCCATAGCGAGGGCGATAGATAGACTCTCAACAATGCATTACAATCCCCGTGATTCATTGATATACTCACTGGGCAGCATGCCAAACTCTTTCTTGAATAGTTTGGTGAAGTATTTCGGTGTGTTGAAGCCAACTTCCATGGAGAGCTCTGTCATCTTGATATCGGGCTGCTGACGCATGATGCGGCATGCCTCCTTCAGGCGGATACTGTTGATGAACCCGGTCACCGACTGTCCTGTGAGTGCCCGTAGCTTATTATACAGGGTAGATGATGACACACACATGTAGGAAGCAAACTGCTCACGGTCGAAATCCGCATTGTCGAGGTGCTGTTTCACGCAGTCGATGGCCTTTTGGATAAAGACCTCGTCGGGTGAAGAATAATGTTGCTCCTCCACCTTGAAGTCGGTCTGACTGCTGAACTTCTTGCGGATGCGCTCCCGGTTAAGGATGATATTGTCGATACGCAACTGCAGGTCGCCCATCTTGAAAGGTTTCGTGATGTAAGCATCGGCTCCTGTCTCATACCCTACATTCTGGTCATCATCTGTCGTCTTCGCTGTCAGCATGACGACAGGCAACTGCGCATAGTCGTCAGAGTCCTTGATTCTGCGGGTCAGTTCGATGCCGTCCATGACCGGCATCATGACATCGGTGATGACAATGTCGAGGTCGCGCTTGTAAATCGTGTTCAGGGCCTGTTTTCCGTTGCGTGCGGTATAGACATGATAGCGTTGCGCAAAGAGCTTGCGCATGAGTTCCAGCAGATCGTGATTGTCCTCTACGATGAGCATCGAATAGTCTTTCTCCGCGGCGAGGTCTTCGCTTTCCGGCTCAGTGTCAGTGTTTACCAGCAGTTGCTCTTCCATCTGGTCTGTCTGCTGGCTGTCAATGGCCCTGTTGTCTGCTGTCAGGTCTATCTCATCCTCGCTATACGCTGCTTTGGTGATGGGCAGGGTGACGGTGAACGTGGTGCCCTCACCTTCGCGGCTTTGGCAGTCGATCTTTCCATGGTGGAGCACAACGAGGCTACGTGTCAGTGAGAGGCCGATTCCCGTACCGAGGGTGTTCATTCGTCGGTAGTCGCCGTCGAGGAAACGGGTGTAGAGGTGTTTCATCTTGTCCTTGGAGATGCCGATGCCCTCATCACTCACTTTGAGGGTAGCCTGTTTCTTGTCGGCGGTCAGCGTCACGGTGATGCGTCCGCCTTCCTTGTTGTATTTCACGGCATTCGATAACAGGTTATAGAGTATTTTGTCTATCTTGTCTTTGTCAAACCATGCATCGATACCCTCGGTGGGGCAATCTATGATCAACTCTTCGTTTTTGGAACCAGCCATCGGACGGATGCTATCACACTCGTTGGCGATAAAGCGCGAGAGGTCGCCCCGCGCCACCAACAGTTTGAGTTGTCCGGCCTGCGACTTCCTCACCTCCAGAATCTGTCGCAACAGACGGGTGAGCCGCGAGATATTGTTCTGTACCAGTCCATAATTGGCGCTGAACTGTGGTGCTTTCTGTCGCAACTCATCGACAGAGGCCGAAATGATGGTCAGTGGGGTGAGCAGTTCATGGGTGATATTGGTGAATACCACAGCCATGGCCAGGCGGTTCTTGGTCTTCAGGTAGTTCTTATACCAGCAAATACCTCCATAGATAGCACCGGCCAGCAGTGCTGCGTATATCAGGTAGGCCCACCAGGTGAGATACCATGGAGGCAACACCTTCACCCTGATGCTGTAGGGCATCTCCGTCACGTGTCCATAGCTGTCTATCGCCCGTAGTTTCAGGTGATACGTACCTGACGGCAAGTTCTGATAGGTGGCCATCCGGTTGTCCGCGTCGGTGTAGTGCCACTCCTGGTCGTAGTTCTCCAGACGATAGGCGTAACGGCACTGCTGCTGGCTCTGATAGGTGAGGAGAGAGAAGCCGACAGAGAATTTGTCGACACTTGATGGGATGGTGAGTTCTTTCGTATAGAAAGGTTGGCAAGTGGAAATCTTTTTTTGCAAAGTGGAGTCAAGCCAGTGGTACGGCACATCGTCGATTATCAAGTCTGACACGATGAGCGGAGCAGAGCCCTCCTGCTGATATTGCTCTATCTGGCAAGGCTCAAAAGAGAAGAATCCGCTCACATTGCCGTAGAAGAATTCTTTGCCATGACAGAAGGAGCCGTGGCGAGAGAAATGGGGTGCCTCAAGGCCGTCTTCCGCACCATAATAGGTCACGAAATTGTTATTATTATCGCCCTTCAGCCGCATGAGCCCCTTGTCAGTGGAAAGCCACAGCCATCCCATGTCGTCACCATCGATTGAATAGATACTGTTCACATTGATGTGGAAACGGTGGTTGACAGGTTCAAAAGCATCCTTTTCAGCATCATATAGAAACAGACCGCCACTGCTGGCAATCGCCCAGAGCCGATGCTGTGCGTCCTCATAGCAGGCCAAGGCATCATCCAGTGGATAGTTATTGTTGACGGGGGCATATTGGTGGAAGCGCAGCGATTGAGGCTGGCGAACATCACCACTGATGCGGAGGATGCCGGCGTTTTCTGTGGCTACCCAGAGTCTGTGCTGATGGTCTTCCCTGATGGTTTGCACATCGCAGCTGCTGAAATCCCGTCCTGCCTCACTCATCTTGAGCATACGGCCCTTCCCCTCAGGGTCAACCACCGACATGCCATCGTTTTGGGCTATCCATATGGTGCCGTCTGGCTGGCGGAAGAAGTCATTCACACTGCCTTCTCTGATGAATGGTGTGTTGGTATAGTCCAGGAGCTGTGCCTGCTGGCCGTCCTTCCAGGAAATGATGCCACGTGAGCTGCCAAACCATAGTTCTCCATCGCCTTTATCCAGTACGTCAAAGATGGTCTGGGCATGAATGCCGGCATTGTCTGTCATCCTGCTGAACCCGGGTATTTGGCTGTTGTAGGTCACCTGGTTTCCCTCACGGTCGTAGTGGGCCAGGCCATAAGGTTGAAGTCCAAGCCAAAACCATCGACCGTCGGCAGTGAAGACGCTCTGAATGCGGTTCACCGGCAGTTCCCTGCCAGCTGGATTGAGATAGCAGAATCGGAAAGGTGAAGGCTTTGTGTTGAGGTGCACGAGGCCCTGATTGCGTGTGATGGTCCACAGGTTTCCTTTCCCGTCGGTCAGTATGTCATAACAGAAATTGAGGTCGGCATAGTTTTCCACCTCCGTCAGGTCGTCGAGCGCCACACGGGTCAGTCCTTCGATGCAACAGCCCCAGACGGAATGGCTCACGGGGTCCTCCACCAACTGGTGGAAGGTGCGGAAGTCGCGCCTCCCCTCGTTGATATGATGGGCTCCCGGGGCATGCTCGTTCTCAGGATGGTCCAGGCACACGATGCCATTCTCCCATGTGCCTATCCAGAGGCGCCCCTTGCTGTCTGCCAATAGCGACGAGGCGGTGTTGCGCTCACTCAGCCGTGGATAACTCACCATCTTGCCGCTTTTCTTGTCCAACCTGAACAGGCCGCCCTCCCAGGTCCCTATATATAGGTTGCCTTTGGCATCCTCGGCAAAAGAGTGTACGCCGGCAGGTGTGTTGATAGGAATAAAGACATCTTTTTCGGCATCGAAACGTGAAAAACCAACGTCTGTTCCTGCCCAGACCGTTCCATCTGCCGAAGTGAAAAGCACATTGACCGAACGGGCCTGGTCTCCGCGAAGATGGTAGGTCTTAAAACGTCCATGCTTCCTGTCGTAGCGCACCAGGCCATCGCGCGTTCCTATCCACAAGCCGTCACCCTTTTCTTCTGTCATGCATCGGACATAATTGTTGGGAAGGATGCCAGGCGAATAGGCATTGCTCCGATATGACTTGAAATGGTAACCGTCGAAAGAATGCAGTCCTTGGTCTGTTCCTATCCACATCAGCCCGTAGTGGTCGAGCATCAGGCAGCGGGCATCCTCAGTACCCTGAACGGGTATCTGTGATAAAATCCTGAGCGGCACATGCTGTGCTGCCATCACCTGACTGGCAATTAGAAGGAATAGAAACAGCGGTTTTTTCAGCATCTGTTAATAGAATGTAAGCACAATTGTTTTGCAAAAATACATATTTTATTTGGATAAATCACCATGTAATGATAAAAATATGGATGAATCATGCGACAGATGAGAAGGGTGTTTACCAAGATAAACAGTTCATGGTAGAAGAGGAGACCTGATGAAAACGGGAAAGCAATAGCAAGGGGTGTGTCAATAAAATTGTAATATTTGGCACACTCTCATATTTTTTTGTGTGGTTTCTGAGTTTCTCTCAAATCATGATAGAAAGACTTGTTTTTCGAAAAAAATGTGTATCTTTGCGGCAAATCAAACCAATTACTGTATGAAAAACATCTTATTAATAGCCGCACTATTTCTAGCGTGGGCAACAACAGGAGAGGCAAAAAAGCAGAAACAGCCTTCAGAGAAGGACATGGGGGCCTATCTTTTCACTTATTTCAATGACCCGACACACTCGCTGTTCATGGCCATCAGCTACGACGGCTACACGTTTACGGCCGTCAACGGCAATCGACCGGTCATTGCCGGCGATTCCATTGCCGAACAGCACGGTATTCGCGACCCGCATATCTATCGTGCACCCAACGGAAAGTTCTATATTGTCATGACCGACCTGCATGTGTTTGGCAAGCAGAAAGGGTTGCGCACCACACAATGGGAGCGGCCGCAGAAGTATGACTGGGGCAACAACCGCGGACTGGTGCTGATGGCCTCTGACGACCTGATACATTGGACGCATCATGAGGCCCGTATCGACCAGCTTTTCCCTGAGAAATTTGGCGAATTGGGATGTGCCTGGGCACCTCAGACCATCTGGGACCCTGCTGTCAACAAACCGATGGTCTATTTCACCATCCGTCAGCAGCCAGGCGCACGCACAAAGTTGTACTATAGTTATGCCGACGAGGCCTTCACCACGTTGGAGACAGAGCCGCAGTTGCTCTTTGAGTATCCCGATGAGAAAATCCAGACACTCGATGCCGACATCTGTCCGATGCCTGACGGACGCTACTTCATGACCTATGTGGCACAAGAGAGTCCTGGTGGCATCAAATACATGATTTCCGATCAAATCAACCATTTCAACGATTATCATGCTGAGCAGATAGATACGGAGAACCGCGGTTGCGAGGCTCCAAATGTGTGGAAGCGGATCGGTGAGAACAAGTGGGTCGTCATGTACGACATTTACAGCGTCACTCCCCACAACTTCGGATTCGTGGAAACCAGCGACTTCAAGACCTTCAAACCGCTCGGACGTTTCAACGAGGGAGTGATGAAGGCCACCAACTTCGTCTCTCCCAAGCATGGGTCTGTCATCCATATCACCAAAGCCGAGGCCAAGCGTCTGGAGCGATATTGGGCCAGCCAACCAGTGCAAACTGACATCAAGAGCGGCGAACTGTGGCTCGACGACAGTGGGCGGCATATCAATGCCCATGGTGGAGGTATCATGAAATACGGCGATACCTATTATTGGTTTGGTGAGCATAAAGCCGACACTACGTCAAGTGCGATGGTAGGAGTGATGTGCTATGCTTCGACCGACCTTGTGCACTGGCGGAATCTGGGCGTGGCACTGTCGGTTTCCGACGAGAGAGGCAGCGACATCGAGCGTGGCTGCATCTTAGAGCGTCCGAAGGTGATCTATAATCCCGTGACCGGCAAATTCTGCATGTGGTTTCATCTGGAGCTGAAGGGAAGGGGTTATAGTGCTGCCCGCTATGGTGTGGCCGTCAGCAACCGTCCTGAAGGCCCTTATAAGTTTCTCTATTCTCAGCGTGCCAACCCAGGTACTTATCCCGTCGTGCCCACTGCAGACGGACGGGGAATTGTCGCCATGGGGCAAGAAGAGATGGCTGTTCTTGACACACTCAGTTTGGAGAACTTTAAAGAATGGTGGACACCCAGTTGGCGCAAGGCCATCACACAAGGACTTTTCCTGAAACGTGACTTCGGTACCGGTCAGATGTCCCGAGATATGACGCTCTATGTAGACGACGATGGGAAGGCCTATCATATTTTCTCTTCTGAAGACAATCTCACGATGCACATCGCAGAGTTGACCAACGACTACCTGCACCATACGGGCCGCTACACCCGCGTGGCACCCGGTGGACAGAATGAGGCTCCTGCCATCTTCAAGAAAGACGGCACCTACTGGATGATCACATCAGGCTGCACCGGCTGGGATCCCAACGAGGCGCGTATGTTTTCCGCTCCCTCCATCTGGGGTCCCTGGACGCAGCATCCCAATCCTTGTCGCGGACCCAAACAGGAGCTTACGTTTGGAGGGCAGTCTACCTACATTCTTCCCGTTGGCGACCAGTTTATCTTCATGGCCGATATCTGGCGCCCCAGACATCCGAGTGATGCCCGCTACATCTGGCTGCCCATCGAGTTTGAGGAGGGAAAACCGGTCGTCAGGTGGCGCGATGCGTGGAACCCCAGTGCATTGGGGCAAAAATAATGATTTGTTCCCATAAAATCACGAATAGTAGACACCGCTTATAGTCTGTTTGCCTATCTTTGCAAACAGATTGTATGCTCATTTCCCTTGAGCATCATCGACCAACCCCAAATCTAACCAACCCCCAATAAAACCGACCCCCAATCTAACCAACTAAAGAATCAACCAACATTATAACCTTTTTTTAATAACCAACTTAAAAAACCTTATCAAATGAACCATGCTCATTTAACTCTTCCATCCAAGAAGCTATGCTTCGCTATGGTGTTGGCAGCAGGAATGATGGCATTCCCATTGCCGACAATGGCAGAACCGGCAGTTCAGGCAGTACAGCAGAGTGCTGTCGTGAAGGGCCAGGTAACAGACAAAAGCGGTGAGCCGATTATCGGTGCCACTGTGAAGGTGAAAGAAGTTACTGCTGTCGGTGCTGTAACCGACTTCGACGGCAACTTTGAACTCAAAGACGTGCCTGCACAGGGCACACTTGTCATCACTTACATCGGCTACGCCACCCAGGAGATACCCTACAGATCAGGGCAGACGGTGAACGTCACCCTGGAAGAAGACTCAGAGACCCTGCAAAATGTGGTGGTCGTGGGTTACGGTACGATGCGTAAGAAGGACCTGACCGGTTCGGTCGTACAAATTGACCCCAAGAAGATTGCTGACCAGAACCCTGGTACGGTACAAGACCTGCTGCGCGGTACTCCGGGCTTGCAAATCGGGTTCAGCTCCGATGCCCAGGCCAATTCCAGTATCCAGTTGCGTGGTCAGAACTCGCTTTACACCGATGGCTCCCACAACTCTCCTCTTATTATCTTAGACGGTATGCAGTTTGCTGGTAGTCTCTCGGAGATCAACCCCGACGATATCGAGCAGATCGACGTGCTGAAGGATGCCTCTTCGGCTGCCATCTATGGTGCCAAGGCTGCCAGCGGTGTCATCATCATCACCACGAAGAAAGGTAAGGAGGGCAAGCCCATTATCAATGTGAGCGTGAACCTCGCCTCCAATACCAAGGCCGCCTATCGCGACATGTTCAGTCCCAGCGAGTATATGACCTACCGCGAAGACTGGTATAAGGCTCAGACCTACGGCTATCGTGAGGATGGCACATGGGGTTATTATGGCAAGGACAGCGGTATCCCCGTGGGCTACTATGACAACTTCAACAATCTCTCACAATATGGCATCTCACAGGAGCAGTGGGCCAGCAACGGACCGAAGACCTCTCAGGCTGGCGAGTCGATGCTCAGTCTCTACGCACGCCGTATGGGCTTTGACGCCGATGCCGCTGTCGTGATGGAGAACTTCCTTGCCGGCAGGACCTACGACTGGGAGGACGCTACGTTCCGCAATGGTTTCAACCAGGACTACAATGCCAGCATCTCGGGAGCCACTGACCGCATTAACTACTACATGGGCTTCGGCTATCTGAACAACGAGGGCGCTATCCAGGGTGATGACTACTACACCTACCGCGCCAACATGAAGTTGAATGCCAAGATCACCGACTGGCTCGAAGTAGGTGGCAACGTCAATTTCCAGGATCGTAGTGACATCTCACAGAAGGTGCCTCTGGGCAGCAACTACTGGGACGACAACCAGCTGCGCGAGTCGCCATACGCCTCACGCTACGATGCCGAGGGCAATGAGATGCAGTACCCCCGTACAGGAAACCCCACCAATGGCGGTTATAACTATCATTTCCAGCAGCAGTATATCGACCTGGATAAGGGCTATACGGTGCTCAACACCATCTTCAACGCCAAGGTGACACTGCCTTACGGCTTCACCTATCAGTTTAATATCGCTCCGCGCTTCCAGTGGTTCTACGACCGCTATTGGATGTCGGCAGAGCTGCCCGACAGCAAGCCCGCCGACCGCGGCTCCAACCGTAACACCTCGAAGACCTTCAACTGGAACCTCAACAACACGCTGACCTGGGACCGCACGTTCAACGACCTGCACCACTTCACCGTCACCCTCGTTCAGGAGGCTGAGGAGAACCGTTACTGGTATGATGAGATCCATGCCCGCAATATCACACCTACTGATGTGCTGGGATTCCACTACATCGACGGTGCCAACAAGGAGCAGAGCTCATTCAGAACCAATGACACACACTATACCGCAGCTGCTTATCTGGGCCGTCTGTTCTACGGATTCATGGACCGCTACATGGTGACAGCCACCGTGCGTCGTGACGGTTATTCTGCATTCGGACAGAACAATCCATGGGCCAACTTCTGGTCACTGGGTGCCAGCTGGGTGCTCTCTGAGGAGGATTTCGCACGTGAATGGCACTGGCTCGACATGGCCAAGCTGCGCCTTAGCTATGGTACCAATGGTAACCGCTCGCTGAGCGACACCTATCTGGCACTTTCCAACCTGGCCAATGGTGGTCTCTATGCATACTATAAGTACGGATCCACCTCACAGGATGTGCTCAATGCCCTTCAGGTGAGCCGCCTGGGCAACCCGAACCTGGAGTGGGAGAAGACCTCCTCTTGGAACTTCGGTATCGACTTCTCTCTCCTCAAGCGCCGCATCTCGGGTGCCCTCGATATCTACCACAAGCGTACGCACGACATGATCATGGGTCAGCGTCTGCCCAACTTCACTGGTTTCAGCAGCATCACCACCAACCTTGGTGAAGTGACCAACACCGGTTTCGAGATCACACTCAACACCCGCAACATCGATACGGAGAACTTTAAGTGGAACACCGCGCTGGGCTTCTCCTACAACAAGAACAAGATCAAGCACCTCTACTATGAGTATGATGAGGATGGCAAGGAAATGGACGACACCAGCAATGGTTGGTTCATCGGAAAGCCCATCGGCGAGATCTGGTACTGGAAGACCGACGGCATCTGGCAGGCCGACGAGGCCGAGGAGGCTGCCAAGGTGAACCAGAAACCTGGTGACCCGAAAGTGGTCAACGTCTATACAGAGGATGACAAGGTGCTCGACGACGGCACACGCGTGCCCGTCTACAACGACAAGGACCGTACCTACCAAGGCACTACCCAGCCACCTATCTACTGGAGCATGCGCAACGACTTCACCTTCCTGAAGAACTTCACATTCTCGTTCTCAATGTACAGCTATATGGGCCACAAGAGCCGTGCAGGCTACTGGCTGAACGGCGACAACTCCGGTTCTATGTTCACCCAGACTTGCAATACCTTTAAGAAGGAATACTGGACTCCCAACAACCCGACCAACGATTATGGTCGTCTGAACGCTGTGGGACCCTCTGGTGTGACAGGTATAGAGAAGGTTTATAACCGTAGCTTCGTACGTCTCGACAACATCACACTCGGCTACACGCTCCCCGTGGAGTTGACCAGCAAGATTGGTGTTCAGCGTGTACATATCACTGCCGGTATCAACAATGTATTCACCATCGACAGTTGGGAATACGGCGATCCCGAGACAGGAGGATTTGCCAACCGTCAGTTCCACTTCGGTCTGAATGTGACACTCTAAAGATATTGAGAATCAGTAATTAGAAGTTTTGATTACTTAAAAATAAAGAAAGATATGAACAACAAAAATATATTAAAAGGTGGAGTGGCAGTAATAGCGATGGCCTCGATGTTGGTCGGCTGCGGTGACTCATTCCTGGAGCAAGATCCGCTGTCATTCTATGAGCCGGCTACCACCTATAGCACAGAGGCCGGTCTGCAGGCTGCCCTTGCACAGTGCGACAAACAATTGAAAACCTACCGTATCGACGGTAACTGGAACAATGTGGGTATCTTCACCAACTACCTCATGTCGGATGTCGGTATGTATGCCAAGACCGATATGGGCGGCGGATTCCAGGACAACTTCGACGCCAAGCTGACACCGACCTCCGGTATGGCTGGTGGTGGCGACGGCAACTACATGCAGCGCTTCTGGGACCAGGGCTACAGCATGGTCAAATATGCCAACTCCATTCTCTCGTATGTCGATCAGGTGAAAGATCTCGATGATGCGACCCGTAATGCCTACAAGGGCCGTGCCTACTTCCACCGTGCTTATGCTTATTACAACCTGGCATTGCAGTTTGGCGACATCCCCCTGGTCACCAAGTTGATCAGCGTGCCTAAGCGCAACTACACCTCAACCAGCAAAGAGGCTGTCTTCAAAATGCTGGTCAACGACTTGGAGTTTGCCGTTCAGAATGTGCCCCCACAGGCCAAGATGAACTATATGGGACAGGTGAACCAGGAAGGCTGTATGCATCTGCTGATCAAGTGCTATCTGGCTATTGGCGAGTATGCTAAAGCCGAGGCGATGGCCACCGACCTGATCAACAACCATGGTCTGAAGCTGATGACAGAGCCCTTTGGCACCTGGCAGCCCTCTGGCAACGAGAAGACTTGGAAGGTGACCCGCAACGTGGTATGGGACCTGCACCGCACTCCCAACATTGCCGACCCGGCCAACAAAGAGACCATCATGATGATTTCTAACAGCAACGACCAGGACTTCACCACCTATAACATCATGCGTGCCTGCTTCGCTCACTGGAGCAATGGTATCATCCGCGACCCGCACGGACTGGGCGGCCCCGGACAGAACATCGCCCGCAACAACAAAGATTACAACGAGGAGCTTGACTGGGTGCGCGTAGCCGGACGTGGTATCGCACTGAACCGTACCTCTTACTATTACAACAAGACCATCTGGATGGACGAAAAAGGTGAGTACGACTGGCAGGACCTGCGTCACAACCGCGAGGTGGGCAACTGGATGGAGATGGAAGACTTCAAATACAACAACCGCAAGTCTGACTGCTACGGACAGAACTATCAGCTCTATGCCACCGAGGATTATGCCGATCCTTCCGATCCTTCCAAGATTCTGGTGCACAAGGGCGATATCCTCTGCTCCGACACCATCCGCAGCTGGTATCCCACACCTCTCTATCAGCTCTATATCCTCGACACACCCAATGAGGAGAACATGGGTGCCAACCAGTTCCAGGGCGCGTCGGGCAAGGGTGCCAATGGCGATATGTACCTCTTCCGTCTGGCAGAGACCTATCTGCTGCGTGCTGAGGCTCGCTTCTATCAAGGCAAGAACGCAGAGGCTGCCAGTGACGTGAACGTCATCCGCAAGCGTGCCAATGCCAAGAAGATGTATACGACTGTCACCATCGGCGACATCATGTCGGAACGTGCACGCGAGCTCTACCTCGAGGAGTTCCGCCAGGCTGAGATGGTACGCGTGAGCTGGTGTCTCGCCCGCAGCGGAAAACCCGATGAGTGGGGCAACACTTACGACCTGAACAAATGGGACAAGCAAGATGGTACCGATCTCAGTGGAGGCAGCTACTGGTATCGTCGTTGCACCACCTACAACGTGTTCAACCATCCCTATGGCAAAGGTCAGCAGGGTAACCAAACCTACGAGTACAAGATCAACAAGCACAACCTGTTCTGGCCTATTCCCAACTCAGCCATCACGGCCAACAACAAGGGCCAGCTGCGCCAGAACTATGGTTACGACGGCTATGACGAGTCTATCCCCATGTGGACGAACTGGGAGGATGCCGTTGCCGATGAGGAAGTTGCAAATTAAGACCTTGGTTCATACATAGTTTTTTTTAGGTTATTATTTAGCAATTCAGAAGCGGAGGGGACAGTCTGCGCATGGTGGACTGCCCCCTTTTTCACAAAAACAGGCATCAAGAACTTACAGTAGAATGAGAAAAATCATATTTTGTTTAGCCTTGCTATCGGCTGTGGCAAGCCAGGCCCGCTCATGGTCGGGCGATGAGGTGAGGGAAGTCATCAGGCGCGTGAACAACTACTGGCAGACCAACAATCCTGCGGAAGTACGGGCGTTCTGGGACAATGCTGCCTATCATACAGGCAATATGGAGGTCTATAAGTTGCTGCGTGACCAGCAGATGCTCGACTACAGCATACGATGGGCTGAGCACAACCAATGGAAGGGTGCAACCGAGCCCGATGCCTCCAAATGGAAGTACAAACGGTATGGCGAGGGGCAGGACTTTGTGCTCTTCGGCGACTGGCAGATCTGTTTCCAGACATATATCGACCTCTATAACTTGGCTCCCGACGAGAAGAAGGTGGCCCGAGCGAAGGAAGTGATGGGCTATGAGGCCGACTCCAAGGCGCACGACTACTGGTGGTGGGCCGACGCACTCTATATGGTGATGCCTGTGTTGACCAAAATGTATAAGTTGACGGGCGACACCAAGTACTTGGACAAGCTCTATGAGAACATCCTCTATAGCGACAGCATCATGCTCGACAGCGAGACGGGTCTCTATTTCCGCGATGGCAAATACATCTATCCGAAGCACAAGACCGACAATGGCAAGAAGGACTTCTGGGCACGTGGCGACGGTTGGGTGCTTGCTGGCCTGGCCAAAGTGTTGCAGGATATGCCTGAAGACTACGTCCACCAGTCTTTCTTCCGTGAGAAATACATCCGCCTGGCACGTGCCGTGGCAAAAGTCCAACAGCCTCAGGGCTACTGGACACGCTCGATGATGGACCCGAAACAGGCTCCCGGTCCAGAGACCTCGGGCACTGCTTTCTTCTGCTACGGGTTGCTTTGGGGCATCAACCACGGCTATCTCGCTAAGAAAGAGTTTGCTCCCACCGTCAAGAAGGCTTGGAAATATCTGACCAAAACTGCTTTGCAGGCCGACGGGAAGGTGGGCTATGTGCAGCCTATCGGAGAAAGGGCCATCCCCGGACAGACCGTTGATGCCAACTCGCAGGCCAACTTCGGCGTAGGAGCCTTCTTGCTGGCAGCGTGTGAATATGTGAGATATATAGAGAAGCATTAGCCATGAAGAGACTTTTAATCGTGATGGCGGCACTTGTGCTGCTTCTGCCCTTACAGGCAGCCAAGAAAACGAAGCAACAGCCTACCGACCGTGAGTACTGGTGCTCTCTGGCCTATAAAATGGCACAGCCCGTACTTGAGAATATGGCCAAAGGCGAGTTGCAGAAGAACATGAAAACGGAGTTTTCTCCCTCTTTCGACAACCGTGACCGCAGTGTGGTTTATATGGAAACCTTCGGCCGACTGATGGCCGGCATCGCTCCCTGGCTTACTCTGCCCGATGATGAGACAGCAGAAGGCAAGCAGCGCCAACAGCTTCGGGAGTGGGCTTTGGCTGCCTATAAGAATGCGGTTGATCCTGAGTCACCCGACTATCTCTGCTGGGGCAAGGCAGGGCAGAACCTCGTCGACGCCGCCTATATCGCCGAGTCGTTCCTTCGCGCGTGGGACACCCTCTGGCTGCCGCTTGATGAGGTTACCCGTCAGCGGTATATCAAGGAATTTCAGGCATTGCGCAGGATTGATCCTCCTTATACCAACTGGTTCCTCTTCTCGTCCACCATTGAGAGTCTGCTGGCCAAGGCTGGCGCCCAGTTCGACGAGTTCCGCGTCAACACGGCTTGCCGCAAGGTGGAGGAATGGTATGTCGGAGATGGCTGGTATGCCGATGGCCCAGTCTTCGCTTTCGACTACTATTCGAGCTATGTCTTCCATGCCATGTATCTGGAGACGCTTCAGGCGATGGTCGATGCCAAGGTGAACTCTCGCCTCGACTATCAGAAATACCACGACCGTGCCTTGAAGCGCGCCCAGAAGTTTGCCATCATCCTCGAGCGCTTCATCTCGCCCGAAGGCACCTTCCCCGTCATCGGCCGCTCCACGCCTTACCGCTTGGCGGCCATGCAGCCCCTGGCACTGATGGCATGGTATCAAAAGTTGCCTTCCGACCTCTCTAACGGACAGGTAAGAGCTGCGCTGACCAAGGTGCTGCACCGTATGTTCGACATTCAGAACAACTTCAATGATGGCGGATACCTTACTATCGGTTTCTGTGGTTCGCAGCCCGAGACTGCCGACTGGTACACCAACAACGGTTCGCTCTATATGACCAGTCTTGCACTCATGCCCCTTGGTCTGCCTGCCAATCATCCGTTCTGGACCGATGAGCCACAGCCTTGGACACAGGTGAAAGCCTGGGGTGGTCAGCCTTTCCCGAAGGACCATCGTTGGGCCGATGATATCCAGACACGTGACAAGTGGTAATGGATTTTTTCGCCATTCGCTTTTCGCAGTGGTAATTTCTCACTCCCTCCGACACTCTCCTTGACCCAGAGAGTCGGAGGGAGCGTTTTTTTGAGTGTCGTGCGACACCAATTAATGGTGTTGGGTGGTTTTGTCGCATATTGGTGCTGGTGCCGCATCAGTTTTTTCGAGAAATGAGAAAAAAGCTTGTGGTGTATCGAAAACGGGTATAACTTTGCATCGCAATCAAGAAAAAAATAATAATAACAAAAAAAGATACAATTATGAAAAAGATGACATCATGGATGTTCGCCGCCATCCTTCTCTGCGGCATCAGCGTCAACGCACAGGCACAGTCACATTACGAGTATGGAACCAAGAACGAAGTGGCAGTCAGTTTTGGCTACATCACCAACTCACAGATCTTCAACGTCTTCTCAGAGTTGTTTGAGGTGATGGGTTCTGCTATGATCACGGGCATTATCACAGGCGGCCAGTATATAGGCTATTCAACCTACGACGACAAGTCCTATGTCCCGGCATTCTCAGTAGAGTATTTCCATCACTTGAACCCATGGCTCAGCATCGGTGCTATCGGCTGCCTCAACTACTATAGCAGCGACATGTATTGCAACTGGCAGGACAATAACGGGTACACGACCAAGGAAAAGGTGGGTAATGGTAAGAAATGCTTTGCGACCGTGATGCCCGCCGTGAAGTTTGACTGGCTCCGGAAGAAGCATATCGGCCTCTACTCCAAAATCGCCGTAGGTGCCACCTATATGTATGAGAAGGATGTGCAGGACAACAATAGAGGTGAGAAGGATCTGTACAGTGACTCAGATGTTTTGTTCAACTTCCAGGCCACGTTTGTCGGTTTTGAGGCAGGCTCAGAGAGAGTAAGGGGTTTCGCAGAGCTTGGCGCAGGTGAGCAGGGTATCTTCTCAGCAGGTGTGCGCATGAAATTCTAAAGCTTACACTTTTTTCTCACCAATTTTTCTCACTAATTAAAATATCTCGCCCACGGGTCTCCCGTGGGCGGTTTTTTTATGATGACCCCAAAGAACGCTATTCGCCTTTCGCTATTCGCCTTTTGCTATTCGCTATTTGCTATTCGCCTTTCGCTATTCGTTATTCGCGAAAGAAGTCCTGCTGATGTTCTTTTTCAACGAATGTAAGTCTTGGTGTAATGCGTATTTCGGATAATAATCCTGATATTCTAGCTGACAGACCAATAGGATAGTGCCAGAGGTAGGAGGTCGGGCCTCCGAGCCCGACATTTTTTATGATGAATATGCGGGCTCGGAGGCCCGCACTCCTACAAAGGCGCTAAAAGGTAGAGCGAAAAGCGAATAGCTAACAGCGAAAAGCGAATAACGAATAGCTAACAGCGAAATGCCAATACCCGTCAAGTTGAGCAACTTTGCGAAACTTGTACAAAATACGCCCTTTTCCTGTCTCGTGCGACAACAATTGAGGGTGATGGGTGGTTATGTCGCAATTGAAGTGTGGTGTCGCTCGCTTTTAAGCAAGAAATCGCAAAAAATCATTGCGAGCCCTAAAATGCCCCTTATCTTTGCATCAGAAACAACAAAGACAGGCCCGCCTGTCGAAATGGAAATAACAAAAATAGAAATAACAATAAAAAGGATACGATTATGAAAACAATGGCATTGACCCAGGCAACAGTTGCCCAGTTCGAAGAATCGACAATGACAACGAAAGTGAGAAATTTCAAGAAGGCTGCAAAGAAATTCTTCAAGGCCGTGTACAGAATCCTTATAGTGACCAGTCCGGTCTATCCTCAGTACGTAGAGAGCTTGCAAAGGAAGTCGTAAAACCGCAGCACTCTTTTCCCTCGACGACACCAGGCCCCGTGCCTTCATATAGAGTTTTATTTTTCATAATTTGAGCCCGGCAACAGTCCCACAGTACTGTAGCCAGGCTTTCCACTTGATGCCTCATAGGCCAATCTACCTGTAAGTTGAGTATATACTCAACTAGAATTATTTATCTCTGGTAAATGACGATGTCTTTCAGTTTAGCCCATGATAGGTTGTCACTGTATGTAGTCTGGTAGATGCCGACATTGAGTTTGGGCGCAGCCACTTCTACAGGAGAACCAGGCATATTGTGCCATGTCTTCCCATCGTTGCTGGTGCGGGCGTAAAGAAGATTGCCACGACGCTCAAACTGCATCATGCGGTCAAACTCATAGCCCTTGTAGTTAGGGTATTGTGGACGTCCCTCACTGCTATTGATGGTGAACATGTTGCCGCAATTGTACAGCGGGAATACCCCTAGTTGGTACGTTTTCCCAGCATCTGATAACAGCAGTCCGCACTCATTATAGCCCTTCACCTTGTGCTCTTCAAGGCCTTCCATATCGACAAAATGAGCCATCACGACAAAGTCGCCTTCCACTTCCCTGTACATACAGCCTCCATTCTTCAGCGGATCGCTGAGGAAGTCGGGTGATGTGGCCGACAGTGTTTCTTCTTCCAGTTTCTCAAACACAGGTTTCATGTCTGGAGCAAGCGAAAACCTGCTATCGGGGTCGCTTTCGTCAAAGTCGTCGTCACCCAGTGAGGGCAGATGCTCGTCCTTTCGGTCACGATACATCGACATGACCTCTTCGGCAGTGATGGCCCACGGCTTGACGGCCAATTCGCTCAGATAACCCCTGAAGCAGTTGGCACCGCTCCCGTCGGCACCTATGACGACCTTTCCTTCAGGCCGCATCATGATGAAATTGTTCTGCTCATGCAGCAGTTCTCCATCACGATAGATGCTTTCCTTCCATCCGTCGAATGTCACCACCCAGTGATGCCAATGGCCTTCGGAAGCCTTTACAGCCTCGGGCAATCCGCAACTCTCAAATGAGCCATTGTGGTTGACAAGTCCTGTGCTCTTGTCAGAGCCCAGGCGCAGCTCGGTTGTGGCGAGGTCGGCATGGGAACTACTGAGTGATACCAGTGTCGGCACAGGCCCCACCTCGGTCTGCAGTGCCCAGACACTGATGGTATAAGGCGCATTGTAACGATAATCCTCTGATAAAGATCTCTGACTGGTCAACGACTGGGAACCGTTGAAGAAAAGCGCCCATCGCCCGTCTTTTACTCTGAGGCGCAGCGGCTTGTTGGCTATGAGGGTGGTACCTTCTGTTGTCACCACTTCCGTCACATCCATCGGCTCATTCTTGCCGGCTCCCATTTTGCCGGCATCAAGGGTGACGCAGGCATGATGAAGGCGAGCCTCTGGCTCGACATCCTTTTGATGCATTCCCGGATACCCGTCGTTTGACTCCACATCCGTATCGGGCAACTGTGGCGCGTCACGCCATACCTTCACGTTCCAAATAGCAGGCATGTGCCCGTTTTTCTGAGTGTCGGTGATGGTGATGCGCAGGTATCGTGCTTTAGTCTTTTTGCGGTCTATCATCGGAGAGCCTTGCATGTTGTTGTCAGTACGGTCGGCATAAACTGTCCATTTCTTGCCGTCAACAGAGGTCTCTAAGAGGTATTGGTAGAAGAAGGTAGGATACTCAAACTGTATCCACACCTCATTGAATGTAGTGGCCTTGCCGAGGTCTATCTCCAACCATTCGTTGTGTCTCTCAGGATCCCAGTTGGTGCGGCGTGCTTTCCACAGAGTCCCGTTATTGTCATCAACCGCATATTCAGGCTTGAACCAGTCGTCGTAGTAACTGCTGGCAGTCACCTTGGCACCATAGGCAAGATTTCTATGAGGTCGGGAAGTTGTCAGTCCTACGTTCCTGGCATCATGGGTAGGCACAACCTGAAGTATGTTTCCATCGGTATCGAACAGCAGTTGGTCGATACACACCTGACGGTTGAAGCCATGCACGGAGTGAGGATTATTGTGACGATGATAAACTATATAATAACGTCCGTTCTCTTCCATCACACTATGATGACCTGGGCCGTGGACGGTGCCGTCGGCATTTGTCTCAAGAATGCAGCCTTTATATTCAAATGGCCCCATGGGCCCCACCTTCGACGTGGCATACTGCACACGATAGGTATGGTCGTGGCAGGAGCCCGAGGAATAGGTGAAATAATAGATGCCGCCCCGCTTGAACACAAAAGGAGCCTCGAAAATATCCTTCAGCTCCGTATTGGGAATCAGCCTTTTCTCAGAGAAGAACTCATCGGCAGCAATTGTGTGAGGAGCGTCTTCACGCCAATAGCGCGCATCGCCAGCAGCAGGCTTCTTGCCACTCAACTTGGCCACGCCACAGCCGAAACCGTCGTAAATGCCCCAGGTGGTGAAGTACAGATACTCCTGTCCGTCGTCATCGCGGAAGAGCTGAGGGTCGAGGGTGATGACATTATGCACATAGCGGTCGGGCACCAGCACTGCGTCTTCCTTTCCGAGAATGTTGTGCCAAGGGCCTATGGGCGACGAGCTTTCACCCACATTGATATTACAGGGCTCGCAGTAGTAGTAACGGAAGGTGCCGTCAGGCTGTTGCACCACGTCTGGTGCCCATACCACCTCGGTGGTAGGCCAGTTCATGACCAGGTTCTTCCAGTTGCAAAAATCCTTCGACACCCACACCTGTGCAGGCCCATAACCATTGCCCGTGCCGTCGGTAGTGGCATAAAGATAATACGTGTCGCCAAACTTACGGATGGTGGGGTCGGCAAAATACCCTGGGATCACCGGATTGCCGGCTCCCGGGGTATTCCATTGTGCCATGTCTCTCCCATCGTTCAGGTGTATCTGAGTGAAAGATACCTCCTGAATAGAGGCAGGAACGGTCGTATTTTTGATAGCATTTGCGGCAAGTGTCAGCAGGGTGAAACTCGTCAGTAACAATGCTCTTTGTTTCATTGTGCGTTAAGCTTGTTGGATGAGTAATATATGTTTGGCTTAGATTTCGCTACAAAATAATAAAAAAAGAAAGAGACCCAATGAAAAAGAAGTCCGAGATGATGCAAAAATAGTCCAAACTTCTGTTGAAAGAGTGTTTTTGGACGTTTCTTTTATGGACTTTGGATGATTGTTTCATCCGTTATCATGATGAATCACTATCTTTGCAGCATAAAAAAAAATATCACCGATATGAAAAAACTATTGACAATCGTTCTCTTGGCAGGTATGACGCTGACTGCCTCGGCACAGAAGAAACCAACTTCGGCTCATGGATATCCCATCAATCCCGTGCCGTTTACAAGTGTTAAGGTGACTCCGGGCACATTCTGGGGGCAACGTCTTGAAGCCAGCCGTATGGTGACCATCCCACTTGCTTTCTCGAAGTGTGAGGAGACAGGGCGCTATACCAACTTCTCAAATGCCGCCCAACACCTGAAAGACCCTTCAAAGGTGTTTAAGGTAGGTGGGCTCTCCTTCGACGATACCGATCCATACAAGACCATTGAAGGGGCCTCGTATATCCTGCAGACCTATCCTGACAAGAAGTTGGTGCAGTATATTGACTCCGTTCTCGATGTGATAGCCTCTGCACAGGAACCCGACGGTTACCTGTACACCTCGCGCACACAGAATCCCAAAGAGCCCCATGAGTGGGCTGGCGACAAGCGATGGAGCAAGGAAGAGGATCTGAGTCATGAACTCTATAACCTCGGCCATATGGTGGAGGGAGCTATCGCTCACTATCAAGCCACAGGAAGCCGCAAGTTTCTCGACATAGCCATCCGCTATGCTGACTGTGTGTGCCGTGAGGTGGGTCCCAATCCCGGACAGGCATGTGTGGTGCCTGGTCACCAGATAGCAGAGATGGCACTGGCCAAGTTGTATCTCGTCACGGGCGACAAGAAGTATCTCGACGAGGCTAAATTCTTCCTCGACTATCGTGGTAAGACAACGATCGTGCATGACTACTCACAGGCCCACAAACCCGTGATCGAACAAGATGAGGCTGTGGGGCATGCTGTCCGCGCCGCCTATATGTATGCGGGTATGGCTGATGTGGCTGCCCTGACTGGCGATCAAGACTATATCAAGGCTATCGATGCCATCTGGGACAACATCGTCACCAAGAAACTCTATATCACAGGCGGTATAGGTGCCACCTCCAATGGTGAGGCATTTGGGAAAAACTACGAACTGCCCAACATGAGTGCCTACTGCGAGACCTGTGCAGCCATCGGCAACGTGTACGTGAACTATCGTTTGTTTCTGCTCCATGGTGACTCAAAATACTACGATGTGCTGGAGCGCACGCTCTACAACGGACTCATCAGTGGTGTCTCACTGGAGGGGAACGGCTTCTTCTATCCGAACCCCCTGGAGTCGATGGGACAGCATCAGCGTCAGGCTTGGTTTGGCTGTGCCTGTTGCCCCAGCAACATCTGCCGTTTCATACCTTCTCTGCCAGGCTATATCTATGCTGTGAAGGATCGCAATGTTTACGTCAACCTCTTTCTCTCAAACAAGAGCAACCTCAGTGTCGCTGGCAAGAAAGTGGAACTGAGCCAGACAACAGAATATCCTTGGAATGGTGATGTCGTGGTGACGGTGGATAAAAATGCTGCCGGACAGTTTGCTATGAAGATTCGCATTCCTGGCTGGGTCAGGAATCAAGTAGTGCCAAGCAATCTCTATCAGTATTCGGACAACAAACGCCTGAGCTACACTGTGAAAGTGAATGGACAGGAAGTAGCCGCCCAGCTGACGGAGGATGGTTACTACACCATCGACCGTAAGTGGAAGAAGGGCGACAAGGTGCAGATACACTTTGACATGGAGGCACGCACCGTCCGTGCGAATAACAAGGTGGAAGCAGACCGTGGGATGGTGAGTGTGGAGCGTGGCCCGTTGGTCTATTGTGCTGAGCACCCTGACAACAACTTCGACATCATGGGTGCTCTCCTGAATCAGACACCGCAATTCGTTCTCGGCAAGGGGGAGATCGCAGGCACTCCTGTACAGACACTGACCACCAGTGCCCAGACACTGAACTTCGACAAGCAGGGCAGGCTGGTAACCCAGGATCAGACGCTCAAGCTGATACCTTATTATGCCTGGTGCCATCGTGGCAGCGGAAAGATGCGTGTCTGGCTGCCTCAGGACCTGAAAGCCACCAACCCATCACAACCTGCGACACTGGCCAGTGAAAGCAAGGTCACCACCTCGTCACAGATGCCTGCGTTGTCGTCCATTAACGACCGCTTGGTGCCGAAAGACGAGAACGATCGCTCAGTGCCTTATACCCATTGGTGGCCGAAAAATGCAAGCACTGAGTGGCTCGCATATGAATTCCCACAGGAGTCGACCGTACAAAGCGCTACTGTCTATTGGTATGATGACGGCCCTTGGGGTGGATGTAGAGTGCCAAAGTCATGGCGTATCCTTTATCAAGATGCCCAGGGACAGTGGCTGCCCGTAAGCGGCGCCGACAGTTATCCCACGGAGAAGGGTGCTGCGTGTACAGTGAACTTCGATCCTGTCAAGACCAAAGCTTTGCGCTTAGAGGTGGTATTGCCCAATGACAATTCAGCCGGGTTGTTTGAATGGATGGTCAGATGACAGACTTCATATCATCCAAGACATCTCGCCCACGGGTCTCCCGTGGGCGTTTTTATTTTCCTGACCTTAAGCATTTTTTCCCGAACCTAAACTGTTTCCTCCGTATTTGAATCGGTTTCATATAGTTTTAAGGTAGTGTGTCGCCAGTTTTATGTCTTTTTCGTGAAAACCTTTTAAAAGATGGTTACAATTTGACTGCCCAAACGTTAACTTTATAATTTTACCTAGATTTAATAACTGCGAACTCAATGAAACATTTATCTAAAAAGCATCCGGTCAACGGCCTGCAAAAGGTAGCGTTGGCAATCGGCTTGTCGGCTTTGCTGTTCGTGCCAGCTTCTGCCTCGGCAGACACCGGTACGTCACCAAACCCACCAGCCGCCGTGGCTCAGAACATTACCGTCAAGGGTCATATCATTGACGAGAACGGAGAGCCGATGATTGGTGTCACCGTCAAGGTGGCAGGTAATGATGCATTGGGAGGAACCATTTCTGACCTTAATGGTGACTTCTCGATCAGTTTACCCAGTGGAAAACACAGTCTTGAATTTTCTTACATGGGCTACAAAAACAAGACCGTGCAGGTCAGTGGCTCGACGATGAACATTACGATGGAGCCCGACACACAGGGTCTGGATGAAGTAGTGGTCATCGGTTTCGGTACGGTCAGGAAACGTGATGTGACAGGTTCTGTGGCACAGGTCAAGAGCGATGTCATCCTGCAAGCACCGACCAGCAGCGTGGCCACGGCATTGCAAGGACGTATCACCGGTCTGGACGTGAACGGTTCGGAGCTCCGTATCCGTGGTAACCGCTCCATCAATGGTAACAATGCCCCGCTGGTCATCATTGATGGTGTACAGGGCGGCTCGATGGGCGACCTCAACCCCGATGATATCGAGACCATCGACGTGCTGAAAGACGCATCCTCCACTGCCATCTATGGTTCGCAGGGTGCCAACGGTGTTATCATCATCACCACCAAGAAAGCACAGGCCGGCAGGATGCTGGTGTCGTACAACGGCTATGTCACCGGTGCCTTCCGCGAGGAGCATCCCGACTATCGTTCAGGTCAGAACTACTACGATGCCCGTCGTCTGTCTGCAGCCAACGCCGGTCAGTGGAACAGCACGTCCGACGACCTCAACCTCTTCGGTAGTCCCGCAGCCTACGCAGCCTATCGTGCCAATGTGTGGACTGACTTTGATGAGGAGTTGCAGAAATCGGTCACCTGGAGTAACCGCCATACCGTCACACTCTCCGGTGGTAATGAGAAGACCACAGCCCGCTTCAGCGTCGGTTATGCCAACGATGGCAACAAGTGGAAGAAGAGTGGCGGCACCGACCGTTATACACTGCGTGCCAATATCGACCACAAGGTTCACAAGTGGATTGACGCCGGCGTCAACTTCCAGCTGACCCACAACCGCAGCGAAGCCTCACCCTACCAAAGCACACCAACCACCGGCATGCAGTTAGGTTCGCCCTACGGCTTCTATGACGACTTGACAGACACCTACAGCATCGGTACTGAGATGGTGGAGCGTCCGCTCGAGGCCACCGGCTATGTCAACCCGCTCATTAATACCCTGGGCGACTACCTCTATGCCCGCGAGAACTATGGCACCAACGTGGTGGCCAACGGCTATTTGGACATCCATCCCATCGCAGGTCTGAATTTCCGCACGCAGGCCAACACCCATATCGTCAACTCCACTGTTGGCGACTATTCCGACGCCCTCTCAGCATCTATCATTAGCGCAGGTACAAAACAATCGACCGCCACGATGACGAAGTCTTCGAGTCTCTACATTGAGTGGAACAACGTCTTGACCTACAACTTCGTCATGCTGCCCGAAGACCACCACCTCAGCCTCACCCTGCTCACCACCTGGAACAAGAAGACGGGCGATGACCTCTCGGCCACATCTATCGGTCAGACACTGGCATCCAACCTGTGGTGGAACCTGGCCAGCAACGATGGCGGCGCAGGCCACTCCATCCACAGCAGCAGCTACACCCAACAGCAGAACTTCTCCTACGCAGGACGTATCAGCTACGACTGGATGAGCCGCTACCTCTTCACCGCATCGTTGAGGCGCGACGGTGCTTCTGTGCTGGCCTCTGGCCACAAATGGGACACCTTCCCCTCGGCTGCTGTCGCATGGCGTCTCAGCGATGAGCCGTTCATGGCAAGCGCACACTCCTGGCTCGACGATTTGAAATTCCGCCTGACCTACGGTGTGACGGGTAACTCTGGTATCCCTGTGTATGGTACGGAATCGGGTGTCACCTTTGCCAACTGGAGCTTCGGTTTCCAAGACACGGCTGCCAACCGATATCTAATTGGTGTGGAAGACCTGATTGGTAACCTGAATACCAAATGGGAAAGGTCGAAGACCATCGATTTCGGTTTTGATATGTTGTTGTTCAACAACCGTGTCAATATCACATTCGACTACTACAATACCAAGACCACCGACCTCATCCTGAAGCGTTCGCTGCCCACCTCATCAGGTAACGATGGCAAATTCGCCACCTTTACCAACATTGGCTCTACACAGAACCGCGGTGTCGAGGTCACCATCAACTCACGCAACATCGTGAGGAAGAACTTCCAGTGGAACTCCACCCTCTCGTTCTCTGCCAACCGGGAGAAGATTGTTGACCTCGTTGACGGCACCGACATCCAGTTAGGGTCAGAGAAAGAGAACTCTACATTGATGATTAGTCATCCCATCAAGTCGTACAGGACTTTCCAGTACTTAGGCATTTGGACGACAGACGAGGCAGCAGAGGCAGCCACCTATTTCAAGGATGCGGATAAGACGCAGCCTTTCATGCCCGGTGATGTCAAAGTGGCCGATTTGGACGGCGACAACGTCATCGACCAGAACCTCGATATCGACTATATCGGCTCACAGTCGCCGAAGTGGTTCGCAGGTTTCAACAACGACCTCCGTTATAAGAACTGGGATTTCAACATCTACTTCTATGCACGATGGGGACACTGGGGGGAGAACCCCCTGGCCAACTTCGACCCGTCCACCGGTGGCATGTACACCAACATGGACTATTGGGTGGCAAACACCAACGAAGGAGCCTCGCTGCCAGGACTGATGCTCAACCGCAAATTGTTCGACTATGTAGGCTACCAGTCACTGGGCTACTGCGAGCAGTCGTTTATCAAGGTGAAGCGCATCGCCCTGGGCTATACCTTACCTAAGAGCGCCCTTAAAGCACTTTCTTTGCAGAGTGTGCGTGTCTATGCTACGGTCAACAACCCCTTCTACTTTGTCAAGGAAGACTGGATGAAGCATTGGGATCCAGAAGGCCAGCAGCGTAGCGTGACTGTAGGACTGAATGTTAACTTTTAATTAAGCAGGAAATATGAAACGTTTCAATCAATATATCATCGGAGCAATGCTCCTGGGCACCTGCACGCTAGGTCTTACGTCATGCGACCTCGACGAGTTCAACCCGTCGGGAGAGGGTGCCAACGCCGTGTTTGCCACAATGCAAGGCATGGAAGGTCTTGTCAACCAAATGTACTATAACTTCAAGTGGAAATACTATGGACGAGAGGACCCCGTGCTCTATTTCGAGGGAGCCGGCGACATCTGGGCCAATATCCCCGAGAAGAATGAATATGGTATGCAGCTTACTCGATTTGTCAATCTGCAAGGCGACCGTGGTCAGGTGGCTGGAGCATGGAACCGTGTTTATGACAATGTCAATCTGGCCAACACCGTGCTCGACTATCTGCCCGACACCAAGAACCTGAGTGACGCCACCCGCAACGACTTCGAGGGCGAGGCAAGATTCACACGCGCATACGCTTACTGGTGGCTCGTGGAGTGGTTTGGCGATATCGAGATGCGAACCAAGGGCACGGGTGAGCCTACCTTCACCGCTGTACGTACTGACCGCAAGGTCATCTACGACGAGCTCATCATTCCTGATGCGGAGAAGGCCGCACAACTCTTACCTGTCACACCTTACAATGGCGACATAGGACGTGCGACGAAAAAGGCAGCCTACGGCATCCTGGCTCGTGCTTGTCTGGCCCGTGCACAATATGAGGAGGCAGGCAGTGATGCGCAGAGAGCATTCTACCAGAAGGCATACGATGCCGCCAAATACGTCATGGACAACAAGGCGTCGCTGGGCATCAAACTGTATAGCACCTACGATGAAATCTGGCAGACCAAGAACAATAAGAACAACACCGAGTTTCTGTGGGTGGTCACCCATTCCGAGAACTCCTCGCTCAACCCCAACCCCAAGAACCCCAACCGTCTGCACCTCTATTGGGCACCGCGTCTGCTCACACGCGCCGGCATCACCAGTTCAGCCACGGCTTGGGAGTATCCGAAGGAGAGCGTGCTGCTCATGCCTACTTATTACTTCCTCAACCTTTGGGAGGATTGGGATCTGCGCTATGACGTGCTCTTCCAGGAAGATTTCCCCGAGGTCAACCCGCGTGGCTCCTACAAATGGACGGACGTGATGGCCCAGAACTACAATGCCAAGGAGAACCTGGTCGGCAAGACGGTCAACAACGGCGAAACGGTGCTGCGCTTCACCAAAAAGCATGTGACCGATGGTGACAAGGAGGCTGCCGCTGAGCAAGGTATCGCATTGGTGGGCATCGACGACATCTATGAGAGCGAAAACGTGAACGCACAGGGTGGTTGCAAAATCCGTCAGACCACCGACCCGAAGTCGAGCGTGTTTATTGCCTCTTCGTTCCCACGCTTCAAAAAGTATCGCATCTGGGACGGTGACCCCAATGGCACGATTCTGTTGACGGATGCGACAGGAAACGTAGGCTTTGGCGATGTGCCTGTCATCCGCTATGCTGAGATGCCGCTCATCGCTGCCGAAGCACAAATCGGACTCGGCAATCAGGCTGCCGCCGCACAGATTATCAACAGCGAGATACGCAATCAGCGTGTCGTAAAACCCAATTACTCGCTTCGTGATGCACAAGTGAGTGCTAGCCAGATGACCATCGAATGGATACTCGAAGAGCGCGCACGTGAGCTCTGCGGTGAGTGGCTGCGCTGGTTCGACCTGAAACGCACGGGTAAGCTGGTGAACTACATCCGTCAGCACAACCCTGCATGGGATGGCAACGATGTGGTGGATGAGCACAATAACCTGTGGCCCATTCCCAACACCTTCCTCGACAAACTGCAGAATGCTGAGGAGTTCGGCCAAAATCCTGGCTATAACCCCTATGTGCGGAATGCGGATTAAACGTCTGATGATGTTAAGAAGTTAAAGGTGTTAAGGAGTTAAGCCATTACATCTGATGGCTATAGAAAGACAGCCTACGATTCATTTGGCTTAACTCCTTAGCGAAGCGATAACTACTTAACTCCTTAACTACCTGAAAGTTGAGTACTTTCGAAACTTGAATAAACATAATACATACACAATTAACTTAAATACTAGCAACATGATGAAAAAAATTACTCTTTTCGCTGTAGCCGTCCTGATGGCAGGTTCGGCAATGGCTCAGGATGTCTCTGTAGGTATCGCACGCCCTACCTTCACGGCTGAGGACGGTACCGTGATTTATGACACTTGGAACTACATCGAGACGGTTGACAACTTCAACAAGAGTGTCGACGGTTTGACCGCCAAGTTTTTCCAAACCGCTGAGATTGAGGGCACCATCGTCAAGGACGAGACACAGGAGGGCGGCTACGAGATCAAGCAGGTTTGCCACCAGGGTGTCAAGAACATCGACTGCGACTATGTGTGGAAGCTGAACTGCGCTGACTATGACAGTTCGCTGAAACGCCACAAGAATGAGACCTTGGGTTCAGAGAACTGGGCTTTCGGTTTCGACCTAACCGTGGCAGAAGGCAAGACCTTCACCGTCAATGCCATCGACTTTGACCTGCTGGTGGAGCAGAACCCCTCCTACCGCATTCGCATCATGCAGGGTGATGCCGAGCTGTACAACTCTACCTGGGTGACCAAGACTGGCGGATATAACAACGAGCAGGGGGGCGCCGGCAGTTATTGCCGCATCACGAAGGATGACGTGTCGTTCCTTTTCGAGAAGAAAGATGACAACGGCAATGCCATCAACTATCAGGCTATCGAGTACTATCCCGGTTTTGAGGATGGTGTAGGTACGTTGACACCACTTGGCGACCTTGTGCTGGCAGCTGGCACTTACCGTGTCATTGCCGAAGTCGACTTCAACAAAGACAGTGCCAAGGCCATGAGTTTCGACAACTTCACCCTTGAGGGCACTGTAGAGGGAGGCTCTCCTGTCGCTGCAGGTGATATCGTGGGTATCGCACGTCCTACTTTCACCGCTGAGGACGGTACCGTGATTTATGACACATGGAACTACATCGAGACGGTTGACAACTTCAACAAGAGTGTCGACGGCTTGACCGCCAAGTTCTTCCAAACCGCTGAGATAGAGGCCACCATCGTCAAGGACGAGACACAGGAGGGCGGCTACGAGATCAAGCAGGTTTGCCACCAGGGTGTCAAGAACATCGACTGCGACTATGTGTGGAAACTGAACTGCGCCGACTATGACAGTTCGCTCAAACGCCACAAGAATGAGACCTTGGGTTCAGAGAACTGGGCTTTCGGTTTCGACCTGACCGTGGCAGAAGGTAAGACCTTCACCGTCAATGCCATCGACTTCGACCTGCTGGTGGAGCAGAACCCCACCTACCGCATCCGCATCATGCAGGGTGATGCCGAGCTGTACAACTCTACCTGGGTGACCAAGACTGGTGGATACAACAACGAGCAGTGGGGTGCCGGCAGTTATTGCCGCATCACGAAGGATGACGTGTCGTTCCTTTTCGAGAAGAAAGATGACGACGGCAATGCCATCAACTATCAAGCCATCCAGTACTATCCTGGTTTTGAGGATGGTGTAGGTACGTTGACACCACTTGGCGACCTTGTGCTGGCAGCTGGCACTTACCGTGTCGTCGCCGATGTCGACTTCAACAAAGACAGTGCCAAGGCCATGAGTTTCGACAACTTCACTCTCGAGGGTGTCATAGGCAGTAGCACAGCCATCAACAATGTCACTATCCAACAGGTGAAGGACAACATGATGTATAACATCGCCGGTCAGCGCATCGCCGCTCCTGTCCGCGGTCAGATTTACATCATGAACGGCAAGAAATACATTGCCCAGTAATTAAGCGTTACAGGAATTAAGAAGAAGGAGTTAAGTAGTCAAACTAAATGCTACTTAACTCCTTTCATATCTCTTTAGCGCCCCTTCATCAATAGCTATTGCCCCTTTAACTCCCCGTTTATACCCCTTTTAACTCTCCATTAATCCTGAATCATGTCCTTCAAATCCCTACTCACAACATTTTTCTTTGCCTCTGCCACCACCCTTATGGCACAGGCAACAGCATACGCCGGAGGCGACGGCAGCAAAGAGAACCCTTATCTCATCAGCAATGCCGATGAACTGGCCCAACTGGCGCAGGATGTCAACACCATTCCCAATTTCAGCCGTGGGTGCTACTTCCTGCTGACAAACGATATCGTCATCAACGAACAGGTGAACCAACAGGAACTGGCGACGCTGCAGAAAGGCACCGCCTTTCCCCTTACACCGATGATTGGCACCTTTTCCAGTGATACGGAATATCAAGCGTTTCAAGGTGTGTTCGATGGTGGGGGACATACCATCAGCGGTGTCTATCTGCAAGGGTCGGCCAACTATATGGCGCTGTTCAGGGTGCTGGAGAATGCCGAAGTCTGCAATTTGGGCATCATCGACGAGTTTATTCAGGCTAATGCCTACTTCGCTGGCATTGCAGCCCGCGTTATCAACTCACGCATCATCAACTGTTATGTCACGGACAGCAATGTACGTGGTTACGGTTCTAACGGTGGAGGCATCGCTGCACAGACGTTCGGCACGACCAAGGTGCAAAACTGCTATGTGGGTGGCACGCTCGATGGCAAGAACGACATGGGCGGCATCGTAGGACGAGTGGGAAACGGCGACTATAACACGGTGGTCATCGAAAACTGCTACACCACGGCCACCATCGGCATCAATGCCGCACGAACCAATAAAGCGGGTGTGACGGCGACCAACTCAGCCGGCTCCACCGTGCGCAACTGTTACTTCACCTCCGATGCTGGAGCCGATGCCGTATGGCCTGCACAAGACTCTGGCACGACGTCGGGTTGTGAACTGATGACACTTGGTCAGATGCAGACCGACGATTTCCTGGCTCTGCTCAACGAAAACTCCAAACTCATTCCTGGCGCCTGCCGGTGGCAGAGGGGCGAGGCGACTCCCATACACGACTATTCTGAGTCGACTCCCGATACAGGTCGGCGTGATGTCTCGGCCATGGCTACCGACCCCATACCTGCCAATGGCGATGTGCATGCCGACATGGACGGTTCGTCGCCTGTTCTGAGTTGGACGGCTGCACGCGATGGAAAGACCGTCAAGCAGTATTTCCATTTGGGCACCGACTCCACCGCTATCGCCAATGCCTTGCCCACCAACGCGCTGGCCGTTTTGGGCGTGGAAACCAATTACGAACCCGGTAACCTGAGCAATATACATACCTACTACTGGCGTATCGACCGCGAAGATGCCGATGGCAATATCACCATGGGCGACGTGTGGGCGTTCCAGCCCCGTCATCTGGCGTTCCCAGGGGCGGAGGGTTACGGACGGTTCGCACGTGGCGGACGAGGCGGCCATGTGGTCTATGTCACCAAACTGGATGATGATGGCAGCGAGGGGACACTGCGCTGGGCGCTGACCAACGGCAGCGGACCGCGCACTGTCTTGTTCCGTGTGTCGGGCATCATCGATATGGAATACAAAACCTGTTGGGTAGATGACCAAGTGACCATCGCCGCACAGACGGCACCGGGAAAAGGCATCTGCATCAAGCACGCCGACATCGGGGTGGGCTCTGACAATATCGTGCGCTTCCTCCGGGCTAGGAGGGGACTGGGCACCAGTGATGAAACCGGAAATGCCATCGGCACCGTCTATTCCGACCATACCATCCTTGACCATGTGACTGCCTCGTGGGGCACAGACGAGACTTTCTCCAGCCGTGGCTCAAAGAATATCTCTTTCCAGCGGTCGATGATCAGCGAGGCACTGGGCATAGCTGGGCATCGCAACTACCCGGCTGGCACCAACCACGGCTATGCGGCTACCATCGGAGGCGATATCGGCTCGTTCCACCACAACCTGCTCGCACACTGCGAGGGACGTAACTGGTCGATGGGCGGCGGCACGGATGCCAACGGCGAATATGCCGGGCGACTCGATATCTTTAATAATGTGGTCTACAACTGGCATGAACGAACCACTGACGGTGGTGCGCATGAAGTCAATTTCGTTGGCAACTATTATAAGATGGGTGCCGACACCAAAGAAAAATGCTTGTTTTCGCTGGATATTGAGGGCAACCTGAAGGGTACACAAAGTGCCTACGTCAGTGGCAATGTGCGCGACAACCGCGACGGGTCGCTCACCGTCGACAAAGAGGGTGACACCTATCGGATGCGCATACGCGACGGTCGACCATCGGTCGATTGGCAATACTTCGTGGATGCGCCGTTCTTCCCCTCTTACGCTACCATTGAGACGGCAAGTGAGGCCTATAAGAGTGTGCTGAGTGACGTGGGTGCCAACCAACCCTTGCAAGACCTGACCGACCAACGGATCGTTTCGGAAACGCTTTCTCGGAGCTATACTTACGTGGGGTCCAAATCGGGCATCAAGGGCGAAATCGATGATGAACAAGATGCCGGCGGCTTCGAGGATTATCCCGAGGAACTGCGTCCCATCAGCTATGATACCGACTATGACGGTCTGCCCAACTGGTGGGAGGACATTCGTGGCACCGACCCACGTACGCGTACCCGCGACTATAAGGAAACCAACGCCGATATGGAGGGTGACGGCTATACGGAGTTGGAGCGTTATCTCGACTTTATGGCGCAACCCCATGTGTGGCTGGCTCCTGCAGCACAGACGGTCGTCGATGTGAAGAAATTGTTTGCCGGCTATACCAATCATCCCGCGTTCTGGGTCGCAATCGCCGGAACGGGTGTCATCGCCACGTTGACCGACGGGTTGTTGACCATTCAGGCAGGTGATGCCAAGGCTTTGGCTACGCTGACACTTACGGTCACCGACGCTGACAATGCTGGTTGTGAACGCCGGTTGTGTGTGGCCGTCACGGATAACACGACGGTTGTCAATGACATCAGCCACATCGAGGCCGAGTCCCCAACCACGACTCCGATGTACGACCTAACTGGCCGCCGTTTGTCTGCCCCCTATGCCAAAGGCATCTACATCACGGGTGGCAGAAAAGTCATTATCAAATAGTGACTTTTCTGCCACCCTTTGAGGTCGGCTTGCACGACCATGAACAGACATTTCTATACCCCTCAAGACTTTAGTGCTTTTAGGTAGGAGGTCGGGCCTCCGAGCCCGACATTTTTCATGGTGAATAGGCGGGTTCGGAGGCTCGCACTCTTATGCAAAAAACGTTGTTTTTTATGTCCCCTTGCGACAGGTTCTGAGGTGCTTAGGCGCTTTGTCGCAGCAGAAGAGGTGTGTCGTAAGGACGTAAGGGAAAAATCAGTAAAAAAGTTGCAGACGAACAAAAAGAGGATTATCTTTGTAATGTCAAAAGTAACCAACAAGCCTTTCTGACATCAAAATAAAGAAAATACAATAACAAAAAAATTATACAATTATGAAAAAGTCAAAAATTATCCTCGCGTCAGTCGTTGCTCTGATGATCGCCGGAGCAGCAATCACTATTGACATTGTTGGTGAAGATCGTATCATCCCAGTGGAGAGTTTGCCCGCAGCAGTCAAGACATACGTGCAAAACAATTACCCCAACAGCAACATCGCATACGCCAAGAAAGAGAACGAAATCATCCGAACCAAATATAAGGTGGGCTTGAGCGACGGCTTCGAATTGGAGTTTGACAGCAACGGAATGCTTACAGACTTTGATGACTAAAAATAGTAAATTGAAAATTAAGAAAGAGGGTGTGTCAAAATGATTAAATTGGCGCACCCTCTTTGTATTTTTTGCAATTAGAACAAAACTGGGCTTATGCGGCCATTTTATGTGTTAAATGGAAAAAGTGCGCCGCATAGAGTCTCCAAAGCCGATTTTTAGG
>JAEEGL013259610.1_pt1 | contig 37359 bp, 40 predicted proteins | sample 9134231 | NCBI WGS metagenome assembly JAEEGL01 (sample SAMN16246548, study PRJNA631951) | gut metagenome | biome: gut microbiome; feature: rumen; material: fiber-attached | host: Bos | place: Iran: Karaj | collected 2018-10 | reverse complement strand
TGGGCAGGGGTGGATTCGAACCACCGTACCCTCTCGAGAACAGATTTACAGTCTGTCGCCTTTAGCCACTCGGCCACCTACCCATATTAAGTTTTAAATTTGCCTTTGACGGGATTTGAACCCGTGGCCTCTCCCTTACCAAGGGAGTGCGCTACCCCTGCGCCACAAAGGCTTATTACCCATCATTATGCTGTTTTCAATAAAATAGCCGGTAATAGGAATCGAACCTACAACCTACGGTTTACAAAACCGTTGCTCTACCGTTGAGCTATACCGGCAACAGAGTCTATGTTACATAAAAAATAAAACATTGTCAATAATAAGATTATTACTTATCTCAAGCCATAATTAACTGATAATCCTTGGATAATGATAATTATAAAATTCTTCAAATTTATCTTCTAAAATTGCCTGACGTGCCTTTTGAGAAAAATCTATGAGAAATTTGATGTTATGTATGGACATCAAAGCCTGTCCTGTTCCTTCTTCGCATTTATACAGGTGTCTTAAATATGCTCTTGAATGATTTTTGCAACAATAACAATCACAGTTTTCATCCAGGGGTAAACGATCTTCTTGGTAGGATGCGTTTTTTATTTGTTTTTTCCCTTCATACGTAAAGAATGAACCGTGCCTTGCGTTTCTCGTCGGCAGCACGCAATCAAACATATCAATTCCGCGTTTTATGCCATCAAGCAAATCCTCAGGCGTTCCAACACCCATCAAGTAGCGAGGTTTGTTCTCGGGCAAAAGCGGTGCCGTGAATTCAACAAAATGATTCATCGTTTCTTTATCCTCACCAACACTTAACCCGCCAATTGCATAGCCTACAGCAGGAATAGAAGACACAAAAGCTGCACTTTCACGTCTCAAATCATCGTAAAATGCGCCCTGACAAATCGGAAAAAGTGCTTGATTATCAGAAGTTTTTGCTTTTACACATCTTTCCAGCCAACGGTGAGTCCTTTCCATAGCCTCCTTAGCCGTATTATAATCACACGGATATGGTGCACACCAATCAAATGCCATAATTATATCCGCACCTATTGACTGCTGAATTTCCATAGAAATTTCCGGACTGATAAAATGTTTCTTCCCGTCTTTTGGATCCCTGAATTCAACCCCTTCTTCACTAATTTTTCTCAAATGGGCAAGAGAAAACACCTGAAAACCGCCAGAGTCTGTCAGAACAGGTTTGTTCCAATTCATCCAACCATGAATTCCACCGAACTTTTCTATAAGTTTATGGCCGGCCCTCAAATACAAGTGATATGAATTAGCCAATATAATTTGTGCGCCTGTGTCATATAGATTATTATTTGTGACCAATTTAACTGTAGAATTTGTTCCCACAGGCATAAAAATCGGAGTTAAAATATCACCATGAGGTGTATGCAAAATCCCGGCTCTGGCACCCGTTTTTTTGTCTACATGCTCCAGTGTATAACTAAAATTATCAAATACTGATGGCATTACAGTCCTTGTTGATTATAACGTTCTTCATCGTACGCAATCAATTCTTGCATAGATTGCCAGTTGTCATAAATTTCTTCCGGTCTGAAATATATGTCGATTTCCCTGTTTGCGCTATCAATTGAATCGGAAGCGTGGATTACGTTATATTCCATAATCTGGGCGAAATCAGCACGAATCGTTCCAACATCAGCGTTCATCGGACTTGTTGCACCTACAATATGGCGGACAGATTCAACTGCATTATATCCTTGAACAACCATAGCTACAATTGGCGCACTTGTAATATAATAAATCAATCTATTGTAGAAAGACTTTCCTTGATGTTCCTCATAATGTTTTGCTGCAAGCTCTGGAGTTACCTGTAAAAGTTTCATACCGACAATCTTGAAACCTTTATCCTCAAATCTTTCAATAATTCTTCCAATTAATCCCCTCTTAACTCCGTCAGGCTTAATAGCAACAAATGTTCTTTCCTCTGTTTTCATGTCCTCTCCTATTTCATAAATTATTCTTCCTGATAACAATAATTAGAGCATGAAAAGATGCAAAAGTAAATGAAAAGTTGAAAGTTTGTGGGCAAATTGTAAACTAACAGTCGGTTTGAGAAAGTTTGGCAGGTAGATTGAGATTTTTTGAATTTAATAGCAAATTTTATTTTTAGGGGTTTTATATTGAATAGTATACCTATTAAAAGGAGAAAAAATGAACATATCCCCGATAAATATTTATTCAAATTACAACACACCGAGCTTTGGTGTATCTTTAAAATCCGTATCAAGCAAAAAAGTTACCGCAAAGAATGCCGCAAAATTAGTGACTGTCCCGGCAACTATATGCTTAGCTCTGGCAACAGGAAAAGCGAATAAAGAGGATAACAGTAAAGACAAGCCAGTTAAAATCGGAAATGATGAATTGTACATTGATTCAGACGGATATTTAACAAGAGAACCTGAAAATATGCGGTCTCAAGATGGCTATTACATTCTTGACAATCAAGGAAAGTCAACAATTTTAAAATTACCTAATGGATTTTTAGTACCGCCCAAAGCTTCAAAAGTCTTAAAACCTATGAATGCTGAAATATTTATTCAGAAGGAACTAAAGGACCTTCAATCTCAATTGAGGTTCTTAAATAGACAAATACCAGATGTACAGAATGAAATCGTAAATATAACTACAAAAACGAACTCTATGATTGATGAACTTGATAAGAAGTCAGCACGACTTGATACTTATTATAGGAAATTAAAAGGTGCTAGGCCTGGAGAATTAACTCAAAATGATTTGGAAAAAAATTTCGACAAATTTATACCCAAAAACATAAACGAAACTTATTCACGCATCAACGGATGTGGTTTCCAACTTTGGGATAGTGCTGTATGCAGAATTATGTTAAGAGATAAATATAACGGACTAACTTGTATGCAGCCATTTATAAAATCCGAAAAAGGTGCTCATTTTGCAAAGACAACTAATGACGACCAGAATTACTATACTTATGCGGATGAAGATTCTAAAAATATTATGAAAAATTGTAAGAGAGCAAAAACCGTTGAAGATTTGGGGATTTTTAGAACTTCTTATTCAGTACCTAAATTTAAAACTATATATTCAGAAAAACCTTTTGAGGAATTTGATAATTACACTAATCTTAAACATGAAATTGAATTAAAAGTTATGGTACTTGAAGAAAAGCTTAAAGAACTTGAGAAAGTTGTAACAAAATGCAAAAAAGATTTAGAATTGCCAATGGAACGCTATAATAATGCATATGATACCGCTTTAAAAGCGGAAAATGATATTGTTGAGAAATATTTATCCGACAATAAAGAAACCATAGAGGATTTTGTAGAATTTATTTCTGAGGAAATTGACAATTTGGTAGAAAATGATTACAAGAAGGATTTAATTAATGCTCTAGATAACATTAGACGTAGCAAGCTTAATAGTCAGGGCGTTCAATTCATTAAACCGAAAGAAATAACAAGAAGCAAGGCATATATGTGGACGATGCTATCGGAGCATACAGATATATGCCACCAAATAAATTGTCGTAAGGCATATTATAAATATTTGGTATTAGGAGCACGCCAAACACCCAATTTAGATGACAAAGTTTATAAAATGGCAGAGCAGGCATATGGAATAGAACAATACAGAAAAGAACAAGCAGAATCCAGCAGATGCTCTTGCTATGATGAAGATGATGAATGGGAAAGAAATCATCCAAACTGGGATAATGTAGATTGGGAGGAAAATCCTAAGACTATGGGAAGAATCTCTGGTGCTAAAGGCTCTCATTGGTGGTAGTAAATAGGATGGATTTTAACCTGTCAAAAACTTTTGAGTGCAAATGATTGTATAAAAAGTGCAAATTTGCAGATATTTTTGTTCACAAAATCGGACATTTCGGACTTTTATGCTCAACCGACTTCCGACCTTGCAAAATCGGCAAAAGGCTGGATTACTTCGGGCTTTTGTCCTCGCAATGACATAAAACACTTCCGACCAAATGTCCTGAAAAAAGGTATCCCTGATACAAAACATATACCCCTAAATATACAAGAGGCAAGGATTAAACCTTGCCTCTTGTATATTAGCAAGGGAGAGATTCGAACTCTCGACCTCGCGGGTATGAGCCGCGCGCTCTCACCAACTGAGCTACCTTGCCGTAAGTCAAATTTTAATTCGACAAACCAAATTTTCGCACAAACATTATTTTATTTCAAGAGTTTAATATCTTTAGCTTTTTCAAATATTTATGTTCTGCAAAATACAAATTTATACTTCTTGTTAAAAATAATTGTTGATAGTAAAATTGTCCTATAAATTATAGATAGGGAAATTAGGATGATTAGATTAAATTACAGGAATGTAAATTCGTTTGTAGTAGGAGAGCAAGGCTTAAACATTGAGCAAGAATTTGCTGATTATAAAGAACGTATACAAAACATAATTACCGATTTAAATCAACGAAAAGACAAACCTGGGCAATGGCTTCAGTGGATGAATCTCGGATATAGCGAGGAAACCGTTTGGTATGTTAAAGAGTTTGCATCAATGGTTAAAGGGAGATTTGAAAACATTCTTGTCCTAGGAATCGGTGGCTCGGCTTTGGGGGGAATTGCTGTAACAGAGGCGCTCCTAAAACCTTACTGGAACTTACTTACAAAAGAGCAGCGGAATAATTACCCTAGAATATTTTTCCTCGATAATATTGACCCTGATACGATGCACGGTCTTTTAAACATGCTGGATTTGAAAAAAACTTTGGTTAATGTTATTACAAAATCCGGTTCAACTGCAGAAACAATGTCTCAGTATATGATTATAAAGGACTTGTTGGAAAAAGAGCTGGGAGATGACTACAGAAAGAATATTGTCGCAACCACAGACCAAAGAGTAGGTGTCCTAAGACAACTCGCCGACCAGGAAGGATATAAAACCTTTGTCATTCCTGATGGTGTGGGTGGAAGATTTTCTGTATTCTCCGCTGTAGGTTTATTACCGTTTGCGCTTGTCGGACTTGATATAGACAAAATTATGAGCGGCGTTAAAGATATGGATCTCGCTTTGAAAAATACCGATATTTATGAAAACATTGCTGCACAAGGAGCATTAATAAATTACCTTATGGACACAAAGCTTAACAAGAGACTATCCGTTATGATGCCGTACTCAAGCAGGTTAAAATATATATCCGATTGGTATGTTCAATTATGGGCAGAATCCTTAGGTAAGGAATATAATAGAAACGGAGAAAAAGTAAATGTCGGACCAACTCCCATCAAAGCTCTGGGCGCAACTGACCAACATTCGCAGATCCAACTTTATAATGAAGGACCAAACGATAAATTAATTACGTTTATAAGAGTCGATAACTTTGAAAATGATTTGGAAATTCCTAGGATATTTGAATATACCGGAATAGGATATTTGGGCGGAAAAACAATAAATGATTTAATTAATGCGGAAGCAGACTCCACAAGAGTGGCACTGGCTGATTATAATCGTCCTACTATGACTATAAATCTTGAAAAAGTTGATGAGTACAATATCGCACAGCTACTTTACATGTTGGAAGTCCAAACAGCAATTGCCGGAGAGTTATACAATATTGATGCTTTCAACCAACCCGGTGTTGAACAGGCAAAAAATTATACCTATGCACTTATGGGAAGAGCGGGGTATGAGGACTCCGCACAAAGCCTGCAGGAGAAATTAGTCACAGCATAAGAGATTAAAATGAACCACTCACAGCGCAAGTTAATTTTATCAGGTTTATCCATTTGCGGACTTTTGTATTTTGTTGCGAATTTCCAAAGAATGGCTATACCTGGCGCTATTTTTGATTTGCTCGAACAGGAACTATCTGTTAGTGCACCATTTATTACCGCCTTTGGCGCAACATTTATGTATGTTTATGCAATCGGCCAATTGATAACAGGCGTATTAGTAGACCGATACGGCAGTATGCGCGTGATTTCCTGCGGAGGAATCTTTTTCGGGCTTGGCTGCATAATATTTCCTTTATCATCATGTTTACCATTAATGTATCTATCCCGTGCTCTTATGGGATTTGGATGCAGCATGTTTTATTTGAGTTTCATTAAAGAATTGAAAAATTTATATTCAGATAAAGACTACGGTATTGCCCTGTCTGTTATGTTATTTGTCGGGTATTTAGGCGGAATCGTTGCGAATGCGCCATTTGTTGCTTTAATGAAGTATATGACATGGAGAGAAATTTTACTCGTTTTTGCGAGCATACTCATACTTGCATTAATCATCTTTAACATTTTACTAAACAAGATTGAATTACCACCGATAAAAAGAGAAATTACCCTAAAAAAAGAGTCATTTATACAAGTTTTGCATAAAAAACATAACAGAAATTTATTCAGCTTTGCATGCTGCAATTTCGGAATAGCCTACGTGCTTCAAACAATAATAGGTAAAAAATTCCTGGAGGATTTTTGTCTCTTTTCGGTAAGTAAAGCAGCGTTGTTTTTATCTGTTATGGCTATTATCGGAGCATTTTTTAATATAATAAATGCTTCCGTATGTAAGCTGTGCCATAACCACAGGGTTTTGTTCTTGAAAGGAGCCGCCGTTATTACATTTCTATCCTTATTAACTATATTCCTGCTCATATTATTTGATATACGTACACAATTAATCGGTTTTGTATTTTTTGTCATTGCAGGAAACGCAAGTATTTCATCACTTATTATACCGGTTATTCAACACACAAATAGTGAAGATGTCGGAGTTACAGCAGTGAGCATTATGAATTTCTGCTTCTTTATGATGGTTGGTATTTTAGGAACATTAACCGGATTTTTACTTAAGCTTCACACCCCAGAGCGTATAAACGGTGTCCTTGTATATGGGCGAGAGGCATATCTGCTTCTTTTTGGTGTATTTTTACTGTTATCTGTATTTGAGATGTACAAAGCAGCTAAACTGTCTAATCGATATTAATTATTTGCAAAAAGAAGCGTTATATTTTAAAATTATCATATGAGTATGGATTATAAATACACCAATATTTCAGTTGAGGACAACAATTTCAAACTCGAAGAGTCAGATAAAATTCATCCTTGCCTTCTTAAAAATAATTACAACGATATTAAAAGAGCATTGGAATTTTTAAATTCCGACAACAAATTTTTGTATATTCACGGATTCCTTGGCACCGGAAAAAGACAATTCGTAAATTATATCTGCGAATATTTATCAAAAGATGTTGTCAAACTTGAATATTATTGCAAAGAAGCTACAGTATGCGATGATATTTTGCTATATTTTACAAACTTGCTTGAAGAAAGTTCAACCACAAAAACTCTAAAATTTAATGCTAAAATAACCACGCTTTCTACAAAATTTCAGACGATGATTGAATCAATAAAAAAACCGATTCTTATCATATTACATTCTGCAGATAATGTATGTCAGGAAAATTTGAATCACATTTCCAGCACATTCTCGCAAGCTCTTAAGGATGCAAATGTAAAAATTATTGTTACCACATGTTCTCTAAAAACAGGGTTGATGGGAGATATTGAAGAAGATAAGACAATTTTTCTCAAAGCCTTTACAATGGACATTTTTAAAGAATTTTTACAAATGAACAAAGTCACAGCTTCTGACAGACAAATGGAAGATTTTTATGAACTTACAAGGGGATATTATTTTTATACAGCTTTATCCGTAAAACTTATGCAATCTCTAAATATTCCTCTGGTTGAATTTATGCAAAAAATAAAAAATTCCGGCATTACATTAGATAAATTTATAGGCGAAAGCTATATAAACTCTGTCCCCGTTGCAATAAGAAACTTTTTTTGGTTTCTGAGAGCAATTAGACATGGCATAAGCCTAAACGCCTTAGCGATATTGGAAATTTATGACGAATTTTCCATACAATATTTAAAAGCGAATTTAATCGCCTTTCAGGTAGGAGACACTCTGTATCTCCATGATTACTTTGCACAAAGGACAGAAATAATACTGCCTGCACATACAGAGATTAAGCTTCATAAGTATATTATTGGCATATACGAAAAACAACTAAAAGAAACTCTTGTAGACAGGGCTATTTTAATTTCCCGTCAAGCCATGCGTACAGAAATCGAGTATCATAAAAACAGAATATATGAAATTGAAAATAACGGTGAAAAAACTTCAGACACACCAAGCAATAGTGATGCAGGTTTGACAGCAGATGCAAAATCATCATCCGAAGAAAATAAAATTGCAGAAGTTTCTATGCATAAAATCCTTGAAGAAGCAAACAAACTGGCAGAAGAAGATAAAATAACAGAAGCTATAGAAAAATATAAACTCATTCTAGAAAATAATGATATTAATACCACCAATTTGGTTGAAATAAGATTACAACTTGCAAAATTATATAGTTCAATCGAAGACTATCAAAGAGCTTTGCACTATTATGAATTAACTGAAGCCCATTATAAAAATAATAAGGAGCTTATTAATTTAAACTACCTTTATTATGATATGACCAAACTGTTTTATAAGATGTACAAACCGGAAAGAGCGGTAGAAACGATTAAAAAAGTTATTTACTCTGCAGATACACCGCAATCATTATTTGTAAATGCTTGCACTCTTTTAGGAAATATTTATTCAGATATGAACAGTCCTGACAATGCATATTCGTACTATCGTAAAGCCATAGACTCAATTGATGAGAATATTGATGATTCTGTGCTTGCGGAATTATATTTTAAATATGCTCTCGCCAATGATGATAGGGGTGAAATTAATCTTGCATTCGAATACTACAACAGATGCATAAGCATTACACATAATAACAATTACATTGCACCAGCATATTCAAACTTGGCCGCTTGTTACTATGAAAACAATAATATTGATGATGCATTAAATTGCTACATGAAAGCGTATAATATTGAAAAAAACCTCAATAATTATGATGGAATTTATTATGCTTCATCTCACATAGGAGAAATTTTAAATAAGCGCCGAAGCAAAAAAGCGTTGAAATATTTAACAGAAGCAAAGCAAAGCGCGGAATTTGTTAATGAACCGTTTTATATTACTTCTGCATCAATTGCTTTGGGTGATTACTATTATAATTTACCGGATAAAAGCAAGGATGCCCTTATTGAATACCTAAAAGCAATTAATACAGCCAGAAATTCTGCAGAAGATATAGATACCTCGAATATCATAAAAAGAATTGAGGATATGAAATTCAGAATGCCGGAAGATGATTATGCGGAGACATTAAAAAAATATGGAAACTGAAATAAAAATATCTTCTGACTTTCAAGATTACATTAACATTTTTTTGGAAAAAAATTCGAATCTTAATTTAATTTCTCGTAAAGATGAAGAATTTTTGTACGAAAAACATATATATGATTCCCTTGCAATAAAACTTTTCTTTGAAAAATACGGTACTGATTTTCAAAATATTTTGGATATCGGATGCGGCGGGGGTTTCCCCTGTGTCCCCATAGCAATTGAATATCCAAATTTAAAAATAACAGGAATCGACAGTATAAGAAAAAAAATAGCTGCAGTTGAGGATATCAAGAATAAACTAAACTTAACCAATTTAAACTTAATATGCGACCGAGTGGAAAATTTGCCTAATTCTAAATATGATTTGATATTAAGCAGGGCCGTTGCTGATTTGTCGAAGATTTCCGCATATGCGGCTCCACTTTTAAGCAAAGGCAGTTATTTTGTTGCGTATAAATCTATAAAAGCAGAAGATGAAATAAACAATGCAAAAGAAGTTTTGAGAAATAACAATATGCAAATCATTAAAACAATAAAATATATTCTGCCAACAACAGATAAACATGAGAGAAAGCTCATTTGCATTCAAAAGTTATAAAACTTACGCAAAAGTACTGAAACTTCTTTCAATATTGTCTTTTTGAAGAGCCTTGAGCTGTTCAATCATTTTCTTTGCGTATTTATATTGAAGCCCGCAAGTTAAAGCATCAAGCTCAAGTTGGGTATCCATGGCAGAAATAGCAGCTAAATTCTGCGGACTGTACGGCATTGCACTCATATTGGAAATCATGTTTAGACGTGCATTATTAGCCATCATGCCTCTAAAAGCCATGTTGTTAGCCATCATTGTATAATTACCTAACATTAATGCACCTACTGCAAACATAATTTTTCTCCTTCACAGATCCAGTATAACACACCAGAGAGGACTTGTCTATTGTTTGTTGCTAATTGTTACGATAATTTCACCAACATCCTTGCCGCTTAGCGTTTTTATTTTGTTATCATAAACAATATCCGCCCATCCCAAGCGATTTAAAAGTTCCAACACAACAATACGTCTGGCTGTATTCACGGCATCGTTCATTTTTACTACAAAGCCCTGGTTGATTTTCATGTTATATACTACACACAGACCGCCGGCTCCCACTTTTGCAAATACGCCATCGCTTTTTTGAATAATCTCAGTATCTAACCGATCTTCTCCACCGTAAATATAAGGATTTTCCATAATTGCATTTGGTATCACAGGATATCTTAAAGCAAGATTTTTGTATCCTTTGAGTAATGAATTTAATGGCATTGAAGCTATAGGGACACCACAGCCGTCTGTGGTTACCGGATATGACTCAGAAATATTAATATCACACAATTCGTATATTTTTCTTTTTACTTCTTTTTGCAAAGGGTGCTGGGGCAGATAATAAGTATCCGTATCCCATCCGTTTGCCTTACATATGAGAAGAAATCCTATATGTTTTCCTGAACAATTATTGTGCAAAGCCGTTACACTTTCTCCGGCCAAAAGCATTTTGTCCTGCATGGAACGGGATAGGGGTATATGAATTCCACATTTTAAAAGGGTTTCGCTTAAATTAAATTTTTGCAATATTCCTTTTGCAGTTTCAATATGACATTCCTCTCCGGCATGTGAACCCGAACAAAAGGCAAGTTCTTTTGATGTCAATTCAATATTATAGTCGATCAAAAGGGATGCCTGTAATGGCTTAGCACAGGAACGAAGATAGTAAGGCTCTGAATTAAAAACCTCTGTCCCTAGCTGCAAAACCCCGGTATGAAATTCCTCAACAAGACCATCACGAACGTAATCAACTCTTACATAGCCGGATTCAATATTTTGCGATTGTTTTGCCAACCTAAACCTCTTTGTGTTCTTTTATAAAAGTCAGCATTGCATCAATTTTCTGCCTTAATATTTCATTTTCTTCTTTTAATCTGGTATTTTCAACCCTAATATCATAATTTTCGAGTTCAGTTGTAATCGATGGAACTTCTTCAGCATTGAGAGAAAATCTCTTTGCAGCTTCTTCTTTCATAAATATAATACTCTTTACGTCACGTTCTCCGACAAATCCCATCTGAACCATCAACTCTGCTATGAAAACGTGTTTCCCTGACTCATTTAAAGTCTGTTGTTTAGTCAAAACTTCATCCAATTGTTCTATAGTCATCTTCCCGGCACGTATAAAATATTCACCTGTACGATATTTACCCGCAATGAAACCTGCAATAGCAGCAACAAGCTTCGGAACATCCTTAGAAAAAAATCCGGACGTTTTACAAAACATAAATGCTTTAGAAACTTCTTCCATTGTAAAATTATTTTCGATTGCTATTTCCATTAATGACATGCCTTTTGAACAGCACCCCAAAAATGTATATATACTTTCATCGTATTTAGATTCTTTCGTTAAAAGTTCACTTTGCCCCAACTCAGACAATTCCGGTTTATAAACATGAAATAACTCACCTTCCGCAACATCTAAAAATTCATTACTCAAGTAATTCATTAAGTCTTTTGATAAATCAAGAAATATAGTTTGCTTAATCCACAGAGGAAAAGCAAGTAATTTCTCCATAAACCCAACATACAAGCTCTTATTCATATAAAATTACCCTTCTTTTAGATGACTACATTTTGATTATAACATAATATAATATCTGTAGTATACTGTAATCAAAGGAATCTTAAAAATGGGAATGGACGGACTTTCAATGGCAAATACCGGGGCTCTTAAAGAGTCTACGTCTGCTGAATACACAAACCGTTCTGAACAAGCTATACAGTCAGATCCTTCTAACAATTCAAGACAAGTCCAAAATCTTGAAACTAACCGTGCAATTAGAGAGAAAGATGAGGAAGAGGAAGGCCAAAAACAGCAAAAACAAAGTGGAAATGGCGAAGAAGAAGACCATGAAGAAGAATTCCAAGACGGGCTTGTTGAAGAACCTAAAACAGAAGAAGAATTTAATGCAGAATTCAATATTGAAGACTTGGATAACCCAAATAAAGATTTTTATGTTAAACTTAACGCAAAAGATGATATAATAGAATTATATGATAGCAGTTCAGATAAATTAATTGAAACAATCTCCGGTGATGAGTTGCAGGAATTGGTAAAAAGACTGAACATGGCGTCAGGAATATTTGTAAATAAGAAGGTGTAAATGCCGGCAAATCCATACAGTAAATACATTAAACAATATCAAACAAATAATATCACGACAGCAACTCCTGAAAAGTTGATGATAATGCTTTTTGATGGTGCTATTCAGTTTTTACAGAAGGCAAAGACTGCAATTGCCGAAAAGAACCTTCAGGAACGTTCGGTAAATATTGAATCGGCAAGAAAAATTATTCGTGAACTTATGAGAACAATTGATTTAGATAATGGTAATGATGTATCAAAATCATTATTTAGGCTCTATAATAAAATGGCAATGAATCTTATCAAAGCAAATGTGTCTAAGAATTCTGACCTGGTTGATGAAGTACTTAATGATATGACAAATATTCGCTGGGGATTCCAAAAAGCTATTGAAATACAAAGCGGTATCTCTTCAGTTGAAGATGTAATGAAGGAACGAGAAGAAAAGAACTCCGGATCACAAGAAGGTGGCGAAAATGCGTGACGACAACCAATTTGAACAATTAATGCTTCAATATGAACAATTGAGAAATGGCGCCAATGATATTATGCAAATGATTCAAGAAGAAGATTATGACGGTGCTATTACCTTGATTAAATCCCGTGAACCGATTTTTTTGAATTGCAAATGTATGAGGAAATATCTTGAACTCACCCCTGAGCAAGAGACACAAGCAAATACCATTTTTGAAGAAATTCGTGAGCTTGAAAAACAAAACATAGACTTTTTATCACAAAGAATGGAAGATGTTAGCCAGGAGCTTAAAAAAACACAACAGTCTGAAAAAATACAAATGGCTTATGAATTTGATGAAGATCAAAAAGGAAGCATACTTAATATAAAAGACTAGAGCTGCATCTCAAGAAACTTATTATCCAAAAACAAAGCAGAACAAAAACTTTGTTTTTTTTGCTGCCATAAAATACAGTCAGAGTGACATTTTCAAGAAAAATAATGCTTGCAATTTTAACTTTTATGAGTATAATAGGTACGGTAGTAAGAAAGGAGTTCAATATGAACAAAGAAGAATTAGTATCAGAAATTTCAAAAAAAGCAAAGATTACTCAAAGAGAAGCTAATGAAGTGTTGTCAGTTTTAATTGAAACTGTACAAAAAACTGTAGCTAAAGGTAAAAAAGTAACTTTGGTAGGTTTTGGTACATTCGAACCACGTAAGAGAGCAGCAAGAAACGGAAGAAATCCGCAAACAGGAAAATCAATTAAAATCCCTGCAAAAACAGTTCCTGTATTTTCAGCTGGTAAAAGATTTAAAGAAGTTGTTAATGGCAAGTAATTAACAACCAAATAATAAGATTGGGCGGTGTAGAAAATAATTTCTACATCGTCTTTTTATTTCGGCAAATATACATTATAATTATAAAAAAGGAGCATTAAATGACTGAAGCAAAATTTCGTATAGGAATTGGGTATGATATTCACAGGCTAGTTGAGGGCAGAGAACTCATAATTGGCGGGGTTAAAATTACTCATGAAAAAGGACTTCTTGGGCACTCCGATGCGGATGTACTGGTCCATGCCATTATAGATTCCATGCTTGGAGCTCTTGCTTTGGATGATATAGGAACCCTTTTCCCTGATACTGACCCCAAATATAAAAATATAGACAGCACAGTCCTGCTTAAACATGTTTACGAAATTGTCAAAAAAGAGGGATACTGTATTAACAATATAGATTCAAATATAATTGCCCAAAACCCCAAAATGATGCCATATATTCCCAAAATGAAAGAAATTCTCGCTAGTGTACTTGAAATAGAACCTTCCTTAATTTCTGTGAAAGCAAAAACCAAAGAAAAATTAGATGCAGTCGGTGAAAATCGAGCAATTGAAGCCAATGCAGTTACCTTGTTAATTCGGATTTAACTATCTCTATATTTATCCCAACAAAAAACGGCTGAAAATTTCTCTTCAAACCGCTTTCGAAAGTGTAGTTTTAAGTTTGTGATGCCGGATTAATCTGCTTTTGCAGCTGCATCATCAGCGGCTTGAAGCTGTTTTGACTTGTAATTGTGAATAACTGCATCCACTAATAAGTCGTATGAAGGACTTTTCTCTATATTAGGAAATTCTTCCTTCAACTGTTGTCTGACCATTGCTTCCAACCTTTGTTCGTCAGATTTGATTTTAAGTTCTGTTCCAGACAGAGCCTTAATATAATCATCATTAACCAATTTTTGGCTTTCTGAGAATGCCAGCAAATCAGTTTTTTGATTTATTGCATTTTTCAATAATTTTAGAAACTTAAGGTTAAACATAATGCCTTTTCCTTCACTTTACCTTCACTTGTACTATAATAAAGTTCCCTGAATATAAAAATTGACTAATTTTTTGAAAGTTTTTACAAATCTTTACAATACAGGAAAAACTCCTTATTATCCCTCTCTTTACACGTTTATTTTAGAAAAATCTGTTAATATTATATACTTATTTTTCAGTTCATACAATAGTGAAAGACGGTTGTTTTTGATTTTTTCATCCTTGTCCATGACAAGTACATCATCAAAGAATTTAGTTACTACTGAATTTAAGTCAACCAAACCTTTTAAATAGTGTTCGTAATTACCATCAAAGTTTAATTTTTGAATTGCCATGTACAAATTCTTCTCTGCCTCAAAAGCAAATAATGACTGATTTACAGGTACATTTACATCCTCTTTAAGTATTCTCAAAACTCTATTTGCATTTTCAACCAATTTTTCATCGAGCATGCCTGAAACAGCTTTAACTCTTGCCAAATAATCGCATAAGTCACGGCAAGGATTTTTTGAAGCACAAGCTTCCAATATTTCTTTCTTGTACTTTTCATTTAAAAATATTATTAACCTTTGAACAAAGAATTCCTCGATATCGGCCTTACAGTCAACTTTCACAGGAAGCAATGCGATGGCATTATCAATAAGGCTCGATAAATCCAACTTAATACCATGTTCCAATATGGTTTTTATTATCCCCAAGGCCGCACGTCTTACACCTAGCGGATCAGATGAACCTGTCGGTTTTTTACCTGCTGCAAATACCGCACATATGGTATCAATTTTATCAGCTATACCAACAGCTTGCCCTTCCGGGGTTTTAGCAGTTTCACTTTCAGCATTCAGCGGGAAGTAATGTTCCTTAATTCCTTCGCAAACTTCAGGCTTTTCACCTGAGACTCTCGCATAATCTGCTCCGATAAATCCTTGGAGTTCCGTAAACTCAAACACTAAATTTGTTGCCAAATCTGCTTTACAAAGTTCGGCAGTTCTCTTTACCGTTTCAGACGGATTAATTATTTCTGCAAGTTTAATAATACGCTGGGTTTTATCATAAACAGAACCCATGCCCTTTTGAAAAGTCATGCCCTTTAAATTTTCAACATAACTTTCTAGCGGTTTTTTTGTATCTTCATTAAAGAAAAATACTGCATCATCAAGCCGAGCCTTAATTACACGCAAATTTCCCGCTTTAATATTTTCAAATTCGTTTCCTATATAGTTTGTAATGGTTACAAATTTGTTGATTAGCTTACCCGTATCCTTTTTATATAGAGCAAAATAGCGCTGATGAGTTTCCATAACAGTGACAGCCACTTCTTGCGGAATAGTAAGAAATTCTTCATCAAAATTGCAAACTACTGCAACAGGGTATTCGACAATAAACGTAACTTCCTCAAGCAAATCCTCTGATATCTTTGTTTTTGCATCCAATTTATCAGCTTCTCTATTGGTTATTTCAAGTATCCTCTCGCGCCTTTCGTTTTGATCAACTATAACATATGCTTCACGCAACCTGTCTATATATTCATCAGGATTATGAATTTCTATATTTTGTTTCGAAAACCTATGTCCGTTTGTTATATTTGAAGATTCTTTGTCGATGATTTTAATCTTAACTTCTTCGCAATCAAGAATTGAAAGCACCCAACGAATTGGACGTGAAAACTTAACATCATTATCTCCCCATCGCATAAAGTGCGGACCTTGAAGCTTCGAAAAAATTACAGGAACATTTTCCTGCAATGCAGTTTTGGTATCCTTTCCCTTTACAACTATCTTTGCATATACATAGTTTTCTTCAACATACAAATTTTGCGGTTCAACATTATTTTTCTTTGCAAATCCCAATCCTGCCGGAGTAAGATTCTTATTTTCATCAAAAGCAACTGTAGCAACCGGACCTTTTATAACCTTTTCAACATCAGGCTGAGAACTTGAAAGTCCGTCAATAATTACTGCAAGTCTTCTTGGCGTTGCCATAACTCTTATATGTGAATACTGTATACCATTTGATTCAAGAAACTCTTTAAACCCGCTTTCTAACTGCGTAATTGCCATCGGTATAAATTTATAAGGTAATTCTTCAACCCCAACTTCAAATAAGTATTTGCTCATCTTATTTTCTCCAACTGTCTATCATTGAAATTATTATAACTCAAAATTGATGAATTATATATTTAATTCAGCTTGTAAATAAAATTTACTTATACACTTGAAAGTGATCAAAAATAGGTTATAATGATAATATAGTTTACCCTACTGAGAGGTTTTTATGGATATAAGTTCTATCTTATCAGATATGGAAACAAGCCAGATGGAAGCTTTGTATGCCGTGAAACTGATTAAAATGGCGCAGGAATCCGAGTTTGCTGTAACTTCGGAATTGCTTGAAGATGTTGCGGAAATATCAAAAGAAGCTATGGATATGTTTATGAGCGAAAGAGTATAGGGGTAGATTAAACTCATTTCGCTTTATCCATCAGTATAATAAACCTTATCTGGTATAAACTCTAGGAAGTCTCACCTTTAGGCGGCAAGTCAATTCATAGTTTATTGTGCCCAAAATTTCGGCCCAACTGTCAAGGGGTAAATCTTTTTCGTCTAATAATGTAATAACATCGCCAAGCTTTGCATCAATATCCCCCAGATCAAACATCATTTGATCCATTGTAATGTTTCCAATTTGGCGGATTTTTTGTTCACTTAGTTTGCCATATATCTTATTGGAAAGCTTTCTGTCTACACCATCAGCATATCCTATAGGAATTGTCGCAACCCTTGTCGGTTCATATGCCACAAAGGTATGAGAATAACTGACTCCTTCATTCGGATAGACTGTGTGAATATTTGTTATTCTGCCTTTTAGTGACATTACCTGCTTTAGTTTCGGAACATTTTTTGTCCCAGCCGGTAAATCCGGATATAACCCATACAAAGATATCCCAACCCGCACCATATTTGACGGAATATCACGAGTAAACGTCGCGGCCGTGTTTTGAATATGTATCATTAGCCCTTTTGTATCAACGTTTGATATAACACTATTCCAACGCCTTATTTGTTCATCCGTAGCATCTTTTTCTTCGGCTGCAGCAAGGTGGGTGAAAATGCCCTCAAATTTAACATAATCGGCATTTCTCACTTTCTCTATATATTTAACACCCTCTTCCGCGCGAACGCCGATTCTGTTCATGCCTGTATCCAGTTTTACATGGACTTTGGGTTTAATCCCTGTCCGTTCGTAAGTTTCTTTACAAGCTTCAAGATGTTCATCATTAAATATTGATATTGAAATATCATTTTGAGCGGCAATTTCAACCGCCCAGACAGGAACAGCACCTACTACAAGAATCGGGGCTTTGATTTTTATTTCCCTCAAATCGAGTCCTTCATCAATAGAAGAAACCCCAAACCAGTCCACTCCAGATGCGAGCATTGTTTTGGCTATCATCTGCGCACCATGTCCATACGCATCCGCTTTTACTATCCCCAAAAACTTCTTTTCTTTTGGAATTATTTTTCTTATCTCTCTGATATTATAAGCAAGATTTTCGAGGTTAATTTCAACCCACGCATCTTTGTGTATGTTAATATTTGATTGGCGGATATTTTTCACTGTATATTTACCCCCTCCCCATTCAAATACCAGGTTTTGGCATTTGTAATCTTTACGTTAATAAATTTACCCCTCAAATCCTTATCACAGGGAATATGAACTATCTTGTTATTTCTCGTTCTGCCTGTTATAACCTTATTACCATTTTTACGGACTTCATAGTTTTCTATAAGGACTTCCATTTCCCGGCCAACATATTTTTTATTGGATTTTAAGCAACATTCTCTGTTGTGTTCATTTAGTCTTGCCAGACGCTCTGTTTTTACCTCCTCAGGAATAAACAAATCCGTCCATTTCGCCGCAACTGTCTTTTCTCTCGGAGAATATGCTGCAGTATTTGAATAATCAAGCTCAAGCTCGGTCATCGCACGGAGTGTATTTTCAAATTGTTCTTCTGTCTCTCCGGGGAAACCTGCTATAAAATCACTTGTTATAGTTACATCTTTAACCCGTGAACGCAAATGATCACAAATCGTTTTATAGGTTGCGTAATCATATCTGCGATTCATCTTCTTCAAAACATAATCGTCACCGGACTGCATCGGAATATGGAAATATTCGCAAACCTTATCAAGCTCCAGCACCGTATCTATAAGTTCATCCGTAATATCCGTAGGATAATTAGTTACAAAACGGATTCTGAATTTGCCTTCAAGTGAGTTTAATTGACGTAACAGCCAAGATAAATTCTGATGAGGTTCCAGATCCTTACCATAACTATCTACATTCTGTCCCAAGAGTGTTATTTCCTTAAATCCTTCAGATAATGCTTTTTCAGCCTCAGCTATTATTAATTCCGGTTTCCTTGAGCGTTCTCTACCTCTTGTGTACGGAACAATACAGTATGTACAAAAATTATTACACCCCTCCATAATCGGAATCCAGGCATTTATACCTTTTACACGATTAATCTTAATATCGGATTCAGCATAAGGAGTTTCATCAATTGAAACAATTCTTTCACCGTTTTCAATACGCTTAACAAGTTCGGGGAGTTCATAAAGCCTTTGAGTTCCCAAAACCAAATCAACATATGGAGCACGTTTAAAGACCTCGTTGCCGTATTGCTGTGCAACACAGCCGGCGAAAACTATCTTGGGGTATTCATTGTACACCCTGGTTCCATGCTCATTTATATTTACCCCCCTGCGCTTACCCCAAACTCCAATTTGGCTGTAAGCCTTATCTTCGGAAAGCTTACGGATTGAACAGGTATTAACAATGAGCATATCGGCTTCTTTGGGATTTTCTGTCTGATAATATCCGCAATACTCAAGCATACCGTACATACGTTCGGCATCGGATTTATTCATCTGACATCCCATTGTTTCTATATAAACTTTTTTCATACTACTTACTCATCAAATATTCGTTTATTGCTTTTGCGGCCTTTTTGCCTGCGCCCATTGCATTTATTGCGTTTGAAGTCCCGACAGGAGCAACATCCCCGCCCGCAAATATTGCAGGGATTGAAGTTTCTCTTGTTTCTTCATTTACTACAAAATACCCTCGCTTATCCGTTTCAAATACTATTCCGTCTAATTCTGATGACTTTTGAATAATCGGATTAGGTCCCGTTCCAAGAGCTACGATTACAGTATCAACGTCTACGGTCTCATATTTACCCGTTCCGACAGGTTTTCTTCTTCCGGATTCATCAGGCTCACCAAGTTCCATAATTTCGAACTTCATACCGTCAACATAACCTTCTTTTTCAAGAATTTCAACAGGAGCCATAAGAAATTTGAAGATTACCCCTTCTTCTTTTGCATGTCTGATTTCTTCAAGACGAGCAGGGAGTTCTTTTTCGGTTCTTCTGTATATTATATAAACAGTTTCAAACCCTACACGAACTGAAGTTCTTGCAGCATCCATAGCAACATTTCCGCCTCCGATTACGGCAACTGACTTCCCAACTCTTAGAGGTGTCGGGTTATTTTCATCATTTGCCCCCATGAGATTTACTCTAGTCAAGAATTCATTTGCAGAATAAACTCCGTTCAGGTTTTCGCCCGGAATATTCATCATTTTCGGAAGACCAGCGCCTGAACAAATAAATATAGCATCAAAACCATCATCCTTAAGTTGTTTCAGAGTAATTGATTTACCTACAACCACATTCTTTTCAAACTTAACACCCATAGCTTTTAAGCCATCGAGTTCTCTGTCTAAAATCTTTCTCGGAAGTCTGAATGGAGGTATTCCATATCTCAAAACTCCGCCAAATTTATGGAGAGCTTCAAATACCGTTACATCGTGACCTGCTTTCCTTAAATCAGCGGCGGCAGTAATTCCCGCACAACCGGAACCGATTATTGCCACTTTCTTGCCTGTGCTCGGTTGAACGTTGGCATGTGCATCAGTATTATCACCAACATATCTTTCCAATGCGCCTATCGCTAATGCCTCGCCTTTAATCCCCAAAACACAATTTCCCTCACATTGTTTTTCTTGGGGGCAAATTCTTCCGCATACAGATGGGAGCATACTTGTTTCACGTATTATATCACCCGCTTTTTCCAGACTGTCTTCTTTCAATGCCTTTACAAAATCAGGGATTTTTATATTTACCGGGCACCCCGCAACACAACGCGGGTTTTTGCAGTTCAGGCATCGCAAAACTTCTTCTTTTACCTGCTCTGCTGTTAAATTTTCTTCTACTGCCTCGAAATTATGTCTTCGTTCGAACTTATCCTGCTCGTGCGGTTTTTGGCGCATATTCACTCACTCCTATTCAAAATTTCAATACGTAAATTATATCCCAAAAATATTTTATATTATAATTTTATTATGAGGAGAGTTTATTTAGAAACAGTTGACTCTACAAACAAGTGGGCCAAAGAACATATTGCAGAACTGGAAGATAAAACCATTGTATACACATATAACCAAACATCGGGCAGAGGAAGGCTAAATCGAAAATGGAATAATATCGGCACTGATAATATATATGCAAGCCTGGTTCTTAAGCCGTCGGACAAAATGGAAGAAGTTTATTCAAATCTTACCCAATATCTTAGCGTAGTCTTAGCTAAAACCTTTGAGGAATATGGCGTTACTCCAAATATAAAATGGCCTAATGATATTCAAATAAATGGCAAAAAAATATCAGGGATTCTTGCAGAGGGCGTGGGAATAAATAACTATGGAAGATGTGACGGAATTGTATTAGGATTTGGAGTAAATTTAAATACTTCTCCGGAAATTCTTGAAAAAATAAACCAACCCGCGACTTCGTTAAATATAGAAACAGGGAAAAAAATTGATAAAGAAAAATTTTTAAAAAAGCTTACCGACAGATTTTGTTTGTTGTATGATAAATTTATAGAGGAGGGATTTTTATTAATAAAGGAAGACTATACTAAAAGAGTTTCTTTTCTCAATAAAAATGTTTCCGTTAATGTTTTTGACAAAATTGTTACGGGTAAAGCAATTGAAATAACAGACAACGGCGCACTCAAGATAGTTGATAAAAATAATAATGAACAAATACTTTTTATAGGAGATATTTTATGAACGAACTGTTAATTGAAGGTTTATCCGCTATGCTGATTGGCATGGGTACAGTGCTTTCATTTTTATGTTTAATGATAATTTCTATGTTTTTTATGTCAAAAATTGTCAAAAAATTAAATGAAATTTTTCCTGAAGCAGTACCGGTAACAACCGGTTCAAAAAAAGCTACAGCAACGGGAGATGATTCGGAAATTGCAGCAGCAATTGTTGCGGCGATGTTTCGAAGATAAATAGAGATAAATATAGTATCAGAATAATTAGGATGGAGAAATAAAAATGGCAAAATTAATCAAAGTTATGGATACCTCATTCAGGGACGGGTTCCAATCAATATTTGGAGCTAAGGTTCTTGTGGATGATTTTATACCTGCCTTGCAATCAGCTGTCGCAGCAGGAATTAAGCATTTTGAGACAGCAGGCGGCGCAAGATTTCAGGCTCCAATATTTTTCTGTAATGAAAATGCTTTTGAAACCATGGACAAAATCAGAGAGGCTGTAGGTCCCGACATTAAATTGCAATCTCTTGCAAGAGGTGTGAATGTAGTAGGTTTGAATTCTCAACCACGTGATGTAATTGACCTTCACGCAAAAACTTTTGCAAAACACGGGGTAAACGTAATAAGAAACTTTGATGCTCTGAATGATGTAAATAACTTAATTGATTCTGCAAAGTCAATAAAAAGACATGGGCTTCAACATGAAGTTACAATAACAATGATGGAACTTCCTTACGGTTGCGAAGGTGCTCACGATGTTGCTTTTTATGAAAGAGTCCTGAGAAATATTCTAGATTCCGGCTTGCCATTTGATTCACTGGCATTCAAAGATGCATCAGGGACTTCTAATCCTCGCAAAGTTTATGCAACAGTTAAAATGGCACGCGAAATTTTGGGTGAGAATGCTCATATTCGTTTCCATTCACACGAAACAGCAGGGACAGGCTTAGCTGCTTATTTAGCAGCTCTTGAAGGCGGAGCCGACGGAATAGATTTGGCTATGAAACCAGTATCAGGCGGAACAGGTCAACCTGATATCATATCAATGTGGCACGCTCTCAAAGGAACAGATTATGACCTTGGCTTAGATATCAAGAAAATAATGGAAACGGAAGAAATCTTCAAAGAATGTATGAAAGATTATCCGCTGTCACCGATTTCTTTAGCAGTTAATCCCATACTAATTCAAGCACCACTTCCGGGCGGGGCGACCGCTACAACTGTTAACCAGTTGAAAGATATGGGTATGTTGGATAAGTTCCCGAAACTGATTGCTAATATGAAAGAAGTTGTCGAAAGAGGCGGTTTCGCTACATCAGTAACACCTGTTTCGCAGTTCTATGCACAACAATCTTTCTTAAATGCAATAACAGAAACCCCATGGGAACAAGCCAACCCCGGTTATGCAAAGATGATTCTTGGCTATTTCGGAAAGACTCCTTGCGAACCAGACCCTGAACTTGTTAAATGGGCAGAAGAAAAAACAGGACTTAAACCAACAACCGAAAAGGTTGTAGATTTGAATGAAAAAGATCCAGAAAAAGGTATAAAAGCTGCTGAAGAAAGGCTTAAAGCTGCAGGTCTGCCCGTTACTGACGAAAACTTGTTTATAGCTTGTGCTTGCAAAGATGGAAATGTTGACAAGGGCATTGATTTCTTGCTCGGTAAAGGCCAAATTTCTGTTAACAAAGTTAGGGCTGATCAATCAGGTTTGGCTAAGACCGAAGATGTTTCAGGGGAATATACGGTAAATGTGAATGGCAAGAACTATTCCGTTAAACTTGAATCCGAGAAAAGAGTAAAAGTCAATGGGAAGTACTATGATATCGCTGTAAAATCCGGAATTGAGGAGAAGTCATCTACAACAGCCGGTAACGGAGAAGAAATCAAAGCAGGACTTCCCGGAAACGTACTGAGAATAGAAGTTTCTGAGGGACAAGAAGTCAATGAAGGTGATGTACTTCTTGTAGTTGAAGCTATGAAAATGGAAACTGAAGTCAAATCTCCAAAATCCGGTACGGTCAAATCAATTCTTGTTTCTCAGGGCGATAAAGTCGTAACCGGACAAGGAATGATAGTTATAGGTTAAAAATAAAAGGCGGTAAAGATGAATATAACAGATGGTCTTCAAACTCTGTGGGACTCAACAGGTGTAATGGGATTTATCCATTCGGCACAAAATGCTTTTGCAAATACAGAGGTTACAGGATTTGAACAAATATTGGAAGCACACGGACAATGGATAATGATACTTATCTGTTTATTCCTGTTGTGGCTAGGAATTAAAAAACAATTTGAACCACTACTTCTTGTACCTATTGCATTTGGCGGTTTGTTGTCAAATATCCCAATGCCATTAGGAGAAGAAATAGCCGGCCCAAACGGATTTTTGGGCATAATTTTTGAAGCAGGCATACACAAAGGTTTATTTCCGTTAATAATCTTTATGGGAGTCGGCGCAATGACAGACTTTGGTCCATTGATTGCAAATCCTAAAATGGCTCTTTTAGGTGGGGCTGCTCAATTTGGTATATTTGGCGCATTATTGATGGCCTATTGCTTATTCGGGTTTTCACTTCCCGAGGCTGCATCAATAGGTATCATCGGCGGTGCAGATGGCCCAACTTCAATATATGTAACGTCAAAACTTGCAGAAAATCTTTTAGGGCCTATTGCCGTTGCTGCGTACTCATATATGGCATTAGTACCTGTTATTCAACCGCCTATTATGAAATTACTTACAACAAAAGCCGAACGTGAAATCCAGATGGAACAGTTGAGGGATGTATCTAAAAGAGAAAAAATTGTGTTCCCGCTAATGATATTGCTTCTTTGTGTAATTCTTCTCCCAAGTGCATGTCCCTTACTCGGTGCACTTTGTTTCGGCAACTTATGCAAAGAATGCGGCGTTGTAGAAAGATTATCAGACACAATGCAAAATGCTTTAATTAATATTGTTACAATATTTTTGGGATTATCTGTTGGGTCAAAACTTTCTGCTTGCCAGTTCTTAACCGTACAAACCCTGTTTATTCTAATTCTTGGGGTAATTGCATTTGCATTAGCAACCGCAGCAGGTGTTATAATGGCAAAATTGATGAACCTGTGCTCAAAGACAAAAGTTAATCCGCTTATTGGTGCTGCAGGGGTTTCTGCTGTTCCGATGGCTGCACGTGTTGCCAACAAGGTCGGGTTGGAAGCTAATCCGCAGAACTTCCTTTTGATGCATGCGATGGGCCCGAATGTTTCAGGTGTAATCGGTTCTGCCGTAGCAGCAGGTGTTCTTTTGGCACTTTGTCACTAAAGATATAATAAAAAAAAGAGCGGCCACAAAAGCCGTTCTTTTTTTAATTTTTTATTATTAATATAATCCATTAGGAGCCAGAATGAACGGAGCAATTCCGTGAAATACGGAATGTTTCAATTTATCTAACGGATAGTTCGGATTTATTGCATGATAATCACTCAGCATTTTTTCAAATTTTAAAACCAAAATTTGTAAATCAATCAACTCTTGATCTGAAAGTTGTTGACCCAATTCATATAAAATATTTTGGTATGGTAGATTGTTTTCAAAATTTGATTCTCCATCAAAAATATTCCCAAAAATAGAAACATCATAATCCATATTAAATTCATCCAGCAGCTCTTGAACTCTATTCCAAATTTGACTACTTGCATCCATCAGTTCTTCCATAGTAACGTTACCTACTGTTCCGTCAAACATATTTGCACCGCGTTGCTCAACTACCGAATCTTCATTAAAAGCTGCTCTATCCAGGCTTCTACCGCCATTAGCGCCTCTGCCGTCTCTACCTAATCCTTCAAAAATTTCGCGCCAATGATTTGCTGCAGCTACCCAATCGGCATCAACACTTGTTATATTATTTTGAGCAAATGCTTCTGCTAATTCTAACAAAGCTTCGACAGTATCCATGTATTCCCGTGTTCCGGGACGAAGGGAATTTAGTTTCTGTATTAATTCGCAATATTTTGCAAATTGCTCATCACCACTTTCAACAACGTTCTCCTCAATACCTGAGCCTTTGGATTCAGAATTCACTACCAAGTATTTATTCATTTCAGCAACTACATCCGCCATTGATGCGGTTACTGGTTTAGCTTCAGGAGCCTTTGGTTGAAATTTTTCACTATTTTCTTTTACGGTTTTTTCTTCATCTGCCGTTTTTTTGTCCTGTTTTTTATTGAGCGATACATTGTAGAGATTTAAGTTTCTAATGTCCATTATTCCTGCTCCTTTGCTCTTAACAACTTAATACCCATTTTGATTAAAACTAATTACAATCGTTTCGACATGTATAACGGAATTTTTCTTATAAACTTTAGAAAAAATTTAAGTATTGTTACAAATATTTACATAAATATAAAATAAATGTAAATTTTTGTTAATTGGAAAATACATTAACTTTATTTTTTTTTGCTTTGTTATACTGAAAATATAGATTTGGAATTAAGCAAACATTATAAACGGAGGTTTTTATTATGAACACTTTGACGGAGAAGGTTCAATTATCTTGTGATAGTCTATTTAACCAATTGTATTCTCTTGAAAGCATCCTGCAATTTACCAAAAACGTGTGCCAAGAAAAAGAATTTTCATCAACATACTATAATTTAAAACATAGAGAAAAAGTTGTTCTAAGTGAAGAAAGAAATCATTACATTAATATGCTTGACCTTGCTTTGGATAGAGTTTCTTGTATAAAAGAAATAAACGTAGTTTTAGAAAATGAAATTTCAGAATTATAACAACACTCCAACAATAGCTGCAGATAGATAACAGCTTAAAGTACCGCAAATCAATGCCCTGATACTTAACCTAGCAAGGTTTTTTCTCTGGTTCGGCGCGAGTTCACCGATACCACCAATTTGAATAGCAATTGATCCGAAATTACCAAAAGAACATAACGCAAAAGATGCTAGCATAAAACTTTTAGGATTGAGTGTACTTGCTATTTGTGATAAATCTACATATGCAACCATCTCATTAAGTACAATTTTTGTTCCCATCAAAGCACCAACCGTAGAAATATCGGGGAGAGGAACACCTATAATAAAGGCAAATACGGCGAATATTTTACCCAGAATTAATTTTAGTGACAATTGAGATAAAAATTCTAAATGCGAACATCCCGGAATATAGCTATATAAAAAGTGTCCGGTCAATCCTAAAATCCAATCAATGAACGCTACAAGAGCTACAAGAGCCAAAATCATAGCTACAACATTTATTGCAACCTTCATGCCTTCAGACGCACCGCTTGAAATTCCGTCAAAAACATTTACAAAGGTTCTCCTTCTGGAAATTCTTATATTATCTCTTGTTTCAGGCTCACCCGTTTCAGGATAAATAATTTTTGCCAATATAAGTGCCCCCGGAGCAGCCATAACAGAAGATGCCAAAAGATATTGCGCCGGGATCCCCATTCCGATGTATATAGGCATTATTGCACCAGAAATACAGGCCATTGAACCTGCCATAGAAGCTAATAATTCCGAACGGGTTAATTTTTCCAAATATGGTTTAATCATAATCTGTGCAACTATTTGACCCACAAAAGCACTCGCAACATTTGATAACGCTTCAGCACCAGAAACTTTCATAACTTTATTCATGGCTTTGCCCAAAACTGCAACGACTCGCTGCATTATTCCGTAATAATAAAGAATATTTACTAGAACCATCATAAATATTGTCGAGCAAACCAATTGCAAAGCAAAAATACTGTAATTATTTCCAAACAACTCCGCGAGTCTATTGTTATTAAGAAGCGGTCCAAAAACAAATGTTCCGCCTTCGTAAGCAAAATCTAATATCTTTCTTATAAATTCACCAATTAAAAGAAACATCTTTTGCCCGACAGGAACCTTAAAGATAAAAATAGCCATCGAAACTTGAAGCAAGAATCCCATTCCTATTGTCTTATAATTTATAGCTTTTTTGTTATTTGACATCAAATAGCATAATAAGAATATTACAACTATACCTATAAGACCTATATATCTGGACATTATTTCTCCTTTTTATACTGCGTTAACGTAACTCTGTATTTCTTCTTCCGAATTCATTTCTGTGGCACATACAAGAATTCTCTTATCATCAAGTTTTATACCACCTAAAATATTTACGGATTTAAGTTTTGATAAAAATTCATCCGAATTGTTCACCTCAATAACAAACTCATTGAAATAATTTTCAGTCAGCGTTTTTATACCTTTCTTTGAAAGCAATTCTGACAGCTTATGTGCATTGTGCATTGAAATTATTCCCGTTTGTCTAAATCCGTTCTCTCCTAAAAGGCTCAAATATACAGTAGCAGAAAGTGCAATTAGCGACTGATTGGAACAAATATTACTTGTCGCTTTTTCTCGTTTAATATGCTGTTCACGAGTTTGAATAGTCAAAGTATAAGCTCTGTTTCCGTCTGCATCCAATGTTGCCCCGACCAGTCTCCCCGGCATTTGACGCATATATACTTCTTTACAGGCCATATATCCAGCATGCGGGCCTCCATAACTCATAGGTATACCCAATGGCTGAATATCTCCAACAACTATATCAGCAATTTTCGGTGGTTCTATTACGGAAAGAGCACTCAAATTTGCACAAACTATGAATGTCGTGTCCGGTTTTATAAGTTCTTTTATTTCACCATAATAATCGGGGTATTGAACCAATACACAGAAATAATCCTCTGTTGATACAGGAAGTTCATCAAACCATTCAACCTCAACATTTTGCGCCCAACAATAGGTTTTGATAACCTCTTTATATTCGGGATTTAGTTTGTTTGAAATCAAACATTTATTCTTTTTCCCTCGTGCTATTCTATGTGCCATAAGAACAGCTTCCGCACATGCCGAACCACCGTCGTACATTGATGCATTAGCTATATCCATACCCGTTATACGAGAAATCATTGTCTGATATTCATAAATAATCTGTAATGTTCCTTGCGAAATCTCGGGCTGATATGGAGTGTAGGCCGTTAAGAATTCCATTCTTTGTGTAATGTAATTCACTCCTGCGGGTATAAATTTGTTATAAACTCCGCCCCCCATAAAGTTTGCATACTCTGTTTTATTTTTTCGAGCGATATCTTTAATTTGCTTTTGAGTTTCCATTTCACTTAAAGGATTGCCTATTTTAAAATCTGCAATCTTTACTGGGATTTGCTTAAACAAATCTTCCGAAGAACTACAGCCTATGCTTTTCAGCATCTCATTTCTTGTTTCGTCGGTATGTGCAATAAAATTTTTCATTATTCTATTTCTTCTTTATAATCAGAGTAATCCATCAAATCCGCTAGTTCAACCTGGTCTGCTTTTGATTCAAACCTAACTAACCACTTATCCTCATAATTTTCATCATTCAATAGTTCTGGGCTGTTTACAACGGCTTCGTTTATCTCAGTAATCTTACCGGAAATCGGCATATATATTTCAGAGGCTGCTTTAACTGATTCTACAGTGGCAAATACCTCGTTCTTTACGAATTCCGAACCGGTCTCCGGAAGCTCTATAAAAACGATATCTCCCAATTGCTCTATCGCATAGTCCGTAATTCCTGCTTCATATCTATTTTCACCCAACTCTAAAAGATATTCATGTGTTTTTGTACATAAAACATTGTCATTCATATATTGTATTCTCCTATACCTTATTTCTCTTTTGTATAAACGGCTTCTTAATTATTTCCGCATTATAAAATTTGTCTCTTATAGATATTTGAATTGTAGAGCCTACAGACAAATTGTCAAGATTTTTTATATATGCAAGCGCTATATTATCCCCTCTGGTAGGAGAAATACTTCCACTTGTCACCACGCCTATTTTTTCCCCATTAAAAAATACCTCATAACCGTGACGAGCAATTCCTTTGTCTATCATTTTTAATCCGACAAGTTTCTTCTTAACTCCATTTTTCAGCTGAGATTCAATAATCGCTTTACCGTTGTAATCTGCCATTTTGTCTTTTGGTATAGACCATGAAAGTCCTGCTTCAACAGGGGTTGTTGTTTCATCAAGGTCATTTCCATACAAGTGCAAAGCAGCTTCAAGTCTTAATGTATCCCTTGCGCCAAGTCCTATCGGCTTTACAACAATTTCATTAGAATTTGCAAGCAAACCTTCCCAGATCGGCACCGCATATTTATTTTTCATAATCAATTCGACACCATCTTCGCCGGTGTAACCCGTTCTTGACACCCAAACTTCATATCCGAAAAGAGTATCCTTCTTTATAGAAAAGAAGGACGGTAATTCTCTTAATCCTAAAAGTTCCATATATTCAACGGCTTTTGGACCTTGAACGGCGATCATCGAATAATTATGCGATTCATTAATTATTTCGACATCAAAATCGCCTATATTTCTTGACATCCAATTAACATCTTCGTCAACTCTTGCTGCATTATGGACAATTAGAAACTTTTGTTCATCAAGTCTATATATTATTAAATCATCAATTAAACCGCCTTCTTTATTCGGAAGCTGGCAATATACAGCTTTGCCGTCCGTCAGCTTATCAATATTTTGAGGAACCATTTTATTAAGAAATTTTATAACATCTTTACCTTTATATACAACCTCACCCATATGGGATACGTCAAAAATTCCAACGGATTTACGTACATGGTTATGTTCCTCAATTATTGATGCATACTGCACCGGCATGTGCCAGCCGGCAAAATCAACCATCTTTGCTCCAAGTTTTACATGGCAATCATGTAAAAATGTCTCCTTAGTCATAAAGCCCCCTAACTACCTGATATTATTCTCTATGCAAAATCCAATAGTGTCAAGTAAACTTAAATGAAGTTTACATAAAACTTGCTTTTTATCCCCCTTCATAATAAAATATTGCCAACGTTGTTAGCCGGGTCGGAATTAAAAACCTTACCGGCGTAGAAATATAAATTAAGGAGATAAAAAATGACATCAAAAAAATTTTTATTTACTTCGGAATCTGTTACCGAAGGGCACCCCGACAAAGTTTGTGACCAAATTTCTGATGCGATTTTGGACGAATTTTTGACAAAGGATCCTGCATCAAGAGTTGCTGCCGAAACCACTGCTACTACAGGTATGGTACTTGTATGCGGTGAAATTACATCAAATTGTTACGTTGATATTCCGCAAGTTGTCAGAAATACAATCAAAAACATAGGCTATATTGGTGAAGCAAGCGGAGGATTTGATGCAGATACCTGCGCCGTGTTAACAAGCATTGATGAACAATCTTGCGATATTGCAGGAGGTGTTAATAAAGCCTATGAAACGAGAAGTGAAAATACCGACACTTCTGTTTCAGAGACAGAAAATATAGGTGCAGGAGACCAGGGTATAATGTTCGGATATGCTTGTAATGAAACTCCTGAACTAATGCCACTTCCCATCAGTTTGGCACATAAGCTTTCTTACAGACTGGCACAGGTCAGGAAGAACGGCACTTTGAACTACCTGAGACCTGATGGTAAATCACAGGTAACCGTAGAGTATGTTAACGGCAAACCGTCGAGAATCGACACCATCCTGCTTTCTACCCAACACTCAGCAGAAATTAATGGAATATCAGACAACCATAAAGTCCAAGAAATAATAAAAGAAGATTTGAAAAAGTATGTTATAGATTATGTTTTTGAATCCGAGGCGATTAAGCCTGATTCTGAAACAAAAATTCTTATAAATCCATCAGGCCGATTCGTTGTGGGCGGCCCACAGGGAGATTCAGGACTAACTGGAAGAAAAATTATTGTAGATACCTATGGCGGATATTCCCGTCACGGAGGCGGAGCATTCTCCGGCAAAGACCCGACAAAGGTTGACCGTTCGGCTGCTTATGCAGCAAGATATGTTGCAAAGAATATCGTTGCGGCAGGCTTAGCTGACAAATGTGAAATTGAACTTGCATATGCAATCGGTGTAGCAGAACCTGTTTCAATATTTGTTGATACATTTGGAACCGGAAAGATTTCTGATGACGAAATTTCAGATTTAGTCCGTTCCAACTTTGATTTAAGACCGGCAGCTATTATTAATAACTTTGATTTAAGAAATCTTCCGGCTAAGCATGGCGGAAAATTCTACCAAAAACTTGCAGCATATGGACATATGGGAAGATCTGATATTGAAATTCCATGGGAAAAAACAGATAAGGCCAATTATTTAAAACAGTCCTTATCCTCGCTTAGTTGCTGCTAGAAGCTTTACAATAAAAAAGCCCTTTAAAGGGCTTTTTTATTGTAAAGGCTTAATATCTAACTTTGACATTTCTTGCGATGCGCGGGACATTTGCTCAGCTCCCGGAGGAATTGTTACCTTTTTAGCAATACTTGCTCCAGCATATAAACCTGCTATTGTACCAGCAATCGTACCCAATAATTTTATTATGAGTTTATCCGGTTTCTTTATTAAAACAGCCGGTATAATACCTCCCACAAAAGCTCCTATTCCGGTAATCCAGCGACCTTTTTTCTGAGCTTTCTTCAAATCAGCCTCCGTATGTGTCTGCATATATTTTTCCAATTTCGGAGCAGCTTCCATAATATCATTATACGAACGTTCAAATCTGTCACAATCGTTCGGCGCTATACTTAATTTCCCCGCAACTTGTCCATCAGGAGTGACAACCTGATAGGCAACCCGTCCTTCTGAAGTCATTCCGAGTTTATTTATCGCGCCATATTGATTCTGATTTGACAAACCTGTATTTTGAACCATAAAAATTCCTTCTTTAACTACACTATCTATATAAACGTATACGTTCTGTAAAAATTGCGTTTTTGTAAACTAATGTAAAGAAAATAACAGTTTACCTTAAAATTACATTAATTATTTATTTCTATTTCTAATTCAACAGTATTATGTTATAATAGATGTGAAGAATAGGAGTTTTTATGTCTGTATTATCTAAATCTGTTTATATATTTGCGTTTATCGATGCATTTATCACAGGGTTTATTGCATATATAAGTTATGCAGTTCTTGCCCCTTCTGTTAGAAGTCTTATAGCAATTATGTTCATCTTTGCAGCGATTGTGCTCATAATGTTGAACGCAAGAGGTTTTTATCAACTGCGTAAATTCGTTTGGAAAGATATTTACACGTTATTCGAAGGCATTTTTATTGCCTGTTTTCTTTCCGGAGTATTCATTATTCCAATATTGAAGGGTTTTCCTGCATTGTTGGTTTTATATGATATTGTCTTAATATACGCAATAAGTCTTGTTTCCAGAATTGTTTACGTAATTTATAAGAAATTCTTTAAGCCGGTTAAGAATATCCTTATTGTCGGTGCAGGGCAGGACGGAAAGTTGATCGCTGAAGAAATTCAATCCAGACCTGAATTGGGAATGAAAGTTGTCGGATTCTTAGACGACAACATGAATACCATTGAAGAAGAAGATTCTTCGATTCCGATATTAGGATTAACCTATGACTCAGAAGCAGTAATTAAAGATAACAATGTGGATATGGTAATTATTGCGGTCAAGTCCAGAATGGATTCAAATATTCTTACCGATTTGGCGAAAGGAATACCTTTGGGAGTGAAGGTCTGGAGAATGCCGACTTTTTACTCACATATAACAAGGAAACTCTTTATATCAAAAATGTCAGTTAATTGGCTTTTTTACGATTACGTCAGACCAAAGCATATAATGTATTCTCACATAAAGAGAATATTGGATAAACTGGCTGCCCTTGCCATTTTGATTCTGACATTGCCAATTATAATCATTGCAATGCTTGGTATAAAAATTTCAGATTTTGGCCCTGTATTTTTTACACAAACAAGAATAGGAAAATTCGGAAGACCATTCAAAATGGTCAAATTCAGGACGATGTATCAAGACAAGGTTGATGAAAGTTTTGATGATGATTTGGTAGAAATTGACAAAGACGACAAGCGCATAATGCCTTTCTGCAAATGGATAAGAAAATTCCACGTTGATGATATTCCCCAAATGATAAATATTCTTAAAGGAGAAATGAGTATTGTCGGCCCCAGACCGGTCAGAGAAGAAGTATACGATGAAAATAAAGAAAATATACCATTTTGGGAATGCCGAAATTGGGTAAGACCAGGTTGGACAGGGTGGCAGCAAGTTAACGTGAATGAACCTATTCCAGAAGAACGCCTACGATATGATTTATATTATGTAAAACACAGAACTTTATTGTGGGATATAGTAATATTTGTACAATATATCGCACGTGTTATTAGTGGTAAGTGCAAATAATAACTATGATGACTGGTTATTGTCAATATATCTATAGTCTAAAAGGCTGCCTTCATAGTCTGTTTCGTTATCATAAAACATTGACATATTGTTAACAATACGGTTTCTGTCTGCTATTTTTTGTTTTTCTAAATCAGATTCAACCCCATAAGACTGAATCTCTTGATTAGTAACTTTGCCGTCATGATTCTTATCTATATCGTCAAAATGTGCTAATACTGTTTCCTGAAGAGAAGTTAAACCTGATGAACCTGCCAGCGAAGTGATTTGTTCTCTCGTAAGTCCTTGTGTCGCCATTTGACTCATTAAATTTTGTATTTCCTGTGCGGATATAACACCATCCTTATCTGCATCAATAGAATTGAAATTATTTGTCATATATGATGCAAATGTTGTCGCATTAGCATTGTTTGTTATAGAAGTATTAGTCAATGCTTTATTTAAGTTTTCAAGTGTAATACCTTCCGAATATTGCCCGGAAAGCTGTGCAAATATATTTGTAAATCCTGAATTTACACCAGTAAATATTGATGTACCGTCTAATCTTTTACCCATAATATATCTCCTTATGATTACTATTTACCATTTTACATTCACATATTAATAATATTTTCTATAAAATCAAACCTTTATTTAATGGATTTTTGTATTATCTGCATTGTAAATTTTTGTAAAATTTAAATTAAACTAAAAACACCTTGTTGACAGTTATTTTTGTTTGTTTTAGGATTGGATATGCTACACAGCCGAAAGGGTGCGGAAAAAGGTAAAAGCCGCATGGGCTTTGTTCCTAGCGGGATAAGAATACCTTTTTCTGTCAAAATAGCAAATAGTGAATTACAAAAATGAAGGAAGAAAAAATGGCAACAACAGATTCAAAAAGACAAAGAATCAGAGTTTGTTTGAGATCTTACGAACACAGATTAGTTGACGCTTCTGCCGAAAAAATCGTGGAAACGGCAAAGAGAACAGACGCTAAAGTAGCCGGACCGATTCCTTTACCTACAAAAAGACGTATTTATTGTGTATTACGTTCACCACACGTTGATAAAAAATCTCGTGAACATTTTGAGATTAGAACGCATAAACGTATTATCGATATTTACGAACCTACTCAACAGACTACGGAAGAATTGAGTAGATTGGACTTACCTGCTGGGGTAGATATTGAAGTCAAGTTATAATTAACAATCAAACACTGGCCCAGAAATTTGAAAATTTAATACTAGCATTATGCATATAATGTGAACTACACCGGGGGGTAAATGAAGGGACCTTGGTAGTAAACCAAAACCGGAAAACACCGACAACCCCGTGGGTAACAAGAGGTAACCCAAATAGGTAAAGTTAAAAGGTAGCGCTCGCAAGAAGTAAGGCATAGTTTTAAGGTCGCAGATTCTGCGCCTGTAAATTAATGTCGGAAAGGAAAAAACATGACACTAGGTGTAATAGGAAAGAAATTGGGAATGACCCAAATCTTCGACAATGATGGTTTGGCAGTTCCTGTAACCGTAATTAAAGTTGACAAGACTGTTGTAACACAAGTTAAGACAGTTGATACTGATGGTTACAATGCTATACAAGTAGGTACAATTGCAGCTAAGGATAAACACCTGACAAAAGCTGAACTTGGACATTTCAAGAAAAACAACTTGGACAATTACAGATATTTGCAAGAATTCAGAGTAGATAATCCTGCTGATTATAAAGTTGGTCAAGAAATTGATTTGTCTGTACTTGCAAACATAGAAAAAGTTGATGTAACAGGTACTTCAATAGGTAAAGGTTTCCAAGGTACAGTGAAAAGATGGAACTTCGGAAGAGGACCTATGGCGCATGGTTCAAAGAATCACAGAGAACCGGGTTCTATCGGTGCTGGTACAACTCCATCCCGTGTTATCAAAGGTAAAAGAATGGCAGGTAACATGGGGAATGAAAGAGTTACAATTACAAAACTTAAACTTGTTAAAATCGATTCGGAAAACGGTTTAGTTTTAATCAAAGGTTCAGTTCCTGGTTCTGAAGGCAAATTGGTAACTATCGTTCCTTCAAGAACAAAATGGAATTAATTAGTTAGAATTACAGATCCGCTATTGCCATATAAAACTCGAAAGAGTAAGGGGTAATCGGAAAGCAAAAGGAAATACAAAAATGGCAAAACAATTATTAAACACAAACGGTGAAGCATTAGGCGAAATTACATTGGCAAAAGAAGTTTTCGGTGTAGAGCCTAACTTACACGTAATGCATTTGGCATTAAGAAGACAGTTGAATAATGCAAGACAAGGTTCTGCTTGTGCTAAAACTCGTGCAGAAGTTTCAGGCGGCGGAAAGAAACCTTGGAAACAAAAAGGTACAGGTCGTGCAAGAGCTGGGTCACTTCGTTCACCATTGTTCGCAGGTGGTGGCGTAATCTTTGGACCTAAGCCAAGAAGCTTTGAAATCAATATGCCTCAAAAAGCAAGAAAGTTAGCTCTTAAGTCAGCTCTTTCAGCTAGAGAAGAAAATATTGTTGTGGTAAAAGATTTCTCTGCAATTAATGAACCTAAAACAAAATTGATGGCAGGAATAATCAAATCATTGGAATTGTCAGGGAAGATTCTTGTAATCGCTGATACAATGGCTGATGAAAACAAAAATTTGAGTTTGGCTGCGGGTAATATTCCTTCAGTAAAACTTTTATTGCCGTCAAACTTAAATGTTAAAGATTTACTTGAAGCTGATTTTGTTGTTATGACTGAAAAGGCTGTTAATGATATTACAGAAAGGTTGCAATAATGACTAGAACAAATAAAGAAAAATTATATGATGTAATCAAAAAGCCTATCATTACAGAAAAGTCAATGATGGCAACAGCACAGGGAAAATATACTTTTGAAGTAAGAAAAGATGCTACAAAAGTTGAAATAGCACAGGCAATAGAGCTAGCTTTCCCTGGAAGAAAAGTAAAAAATGTGCAGACAGTATATATGCCTTCACATGAAAAAAGAATGGGTATGAAATTCGGCAGAACAGATTCTTCAAAGAAAGCAATAGTTACTGTTGAAGGCGACCCAATCGAAGAACTTACAGCAATGTAACTAGCGTAGCCGGTGCGAGTCCGGAGTTGCGTTTGCAGGGGCAAATGCAAGCAGGGACGAAGCACTACGATACCGCCGTTACGGAATGAGCGAATGCGAATGAAGTGAAGCAATCTATGATTGCACAGGCGGAATAAATAACAAAAGTTAAAAGAAAAGATAGAAATAG
>JAEEGL013032351.1_pt1 | contig 37359 bp, 37 predicted proteins | sample 9134231 | NCBI WGS metagenome assembly JAEEGL01 (sample SAMN16246548, study PRJNA631951) | gut metagenome | biome: gut microbiome; feature: rumen; material: fiber-attached | host: Bos | place: Iran: Karaj | collected 2018-10 | reverse complement strand
AATTAGCAGAATTAAGGGCAATATATGAAGATGATTCATATAATCCAACTTGGTATATAGATAATGAAAACAAAAATACAAATGGTCAACGACATGGTATGAGACATTAATGTGCTATTAAAAAATTGAATGTAGTATAATCTGTGTGTATGGCATCTTACTATGGCACTTTTGAATAATAAAGTGATTTAGGTAAAGGGAGTATATCTCATAGTTCTCCATAAAATAAGGGAATAAATACATTTTGTAGTTATTCTATTTATGTTAAGAACTGTTTTCTTCTAAGCCGTCGGTCACACGTTCGAATCGTGCCGAGGACACCATATTTAGATTATTAAATGCCCTAAAATAGGGTGTTTTTATTTTGTATAAATTTTAAGTAATAATAAAGAAGATATAAAAGCAAAGGCAGTTTTTATGGTATATTTTTTAAATTGGAATTTATAACTTTAATTATTAACAATAATATTGTATAATTATGCTATAAGGAGGATTTGATGAAAAGAATACATAAGATAATAGTTTTAGTAATTATTTTGTTCATTTGTATTATTGGAGTATCTAAATTCAATAATAAGAATCTTGTAAAATCAGTTAGGAGTGAGCATCAGTTACTAGAATTTTATAATAGTTATGGTGATTCATCTCTTAACACTTTTGAAAGAATATTAACTTTACCATTCGGATTGTCTTATGACGACTATATTTATTCATATGATTATAGAGCAAAAATTATATATGATGAAATAGATGTTGAGTATGATGCAACAACTAGTGATGGCAAATCAATTGCGGTACCAAATTCAAGTAAAGATTATTCTAAGACTAATATTCAAGTTGAGGGAGTGGATGAGGCAGATATTATTAAGGCAGATGGTGATTATATATATTCTATATCTAGGAATAATATAATAATTACTAATGTTAAAGATCCTAATAATGTTATTATAGAATCAAAAATATATACAGATTCATCAATCCCAAGTGACTTATTACTATATAAGAATTATTTGGTAGTGTTTTCTTCTAAAAATGCAAATGGTAGGTATAATCAAGATACTTTAGTGGAAGTATATGATGTCAGTGATAAGAATTCAGTAAAACGTGTTAAGAGTTTTGAATTATATGAACCATATTATACTTCTAGATGCATAGATGGAAATCTATATGTTTTTTCTGAAGGATATTTAAGAAAAGAAAATAACAAAATTGTAAGAGAATATAAAGAAGATAATAAAACAAAAGAAATTAATTTAAAAGATATTAAATATCTTAAGGATAATTCAAAGAATGTTCAAACTTTAATTGCTCATTTAGATTTAAATAATACTAATGATTTTGATGTAAAATCTTATTTGATTGATATTTCAAATGCGTATGTATCAAAGAATAATATTTATCTTTTATCAAATACATATGAAAACCATAAAAGTATTAAATCTATATTTACTTTTAAAGGAATTATTGGATTTTTAAAATCATTAAATTATTATAATTATGATAAAAAAACAAAGATTTATAAATTTGAAATTAATAAATCAAATGGAGTAGTATTTGATAACACAAAAGTAGTAGAAGGCACGATAGTTAATCAATATTCTTTAGACGAAAAAGATAATAATTTAAGAATAGCTCTAGAAACAGATGATGGTACTAAAATTACTATTTTAGATGAAAATTTAAAATTAATTGGAGAAACTGAAAAAGTCGCTAAGGGTGAAAAAATGTATGCATCAAGATTTATGGGTGATAAAGCATATTTAGTTACTTATATAAATACTGATCCATTATTTGTTGTTGATTTAAGTGATTCAACTAATCCTAAAATATTGGGTGAATTAAAAATACCTGGATACAGTACTTATTTGCATCCATATGATGAAAATCATTTGATTGGTATTGGAATGGATACAGAAGAGGTTATTAATAGAGATTCTTATGGAAGAGTTGTTAGCACTTGGGTTAGAACAAACGGAATGAAAATGTGTTTATTTGATGTAACTGATGTTAATAATCCAAAAGAAATATCTAAAACCACTATTGGAGATAGTAGAACTGTTTCTGCAATATTATCTAATCCAAAAGCATTATTATTTTCAAAGGAAAAGAAATTACTTGCTATACCGGTTAATAACTATGATGAAGATTTCTCTGTAATATACAGTGATGATTATTCAACACAAATAAGTAATTATAATACATTTAAAAAGAGTCATGTTTCTGAAGGATATTTTGTATATAATTTAGATTTATCTAATGGATTTGAATTAAAAGGAATTATAAATCATGAAAAGAATGTAAATAATAATCATTACAATTATTATGGAAGATCTAAGTTATTAAGAGGTGTATATATTGATGATAATTTATATACAGTTTCAGAGGATCATATAAAAGTAAATTATTTAGAAGATTTAACAGAAATAAGTAGTTTGGATATAAAGTAAAGGAGTGTAATAAATGAAAAATAAAAAAGAAGATAGAATTGTGTCACATGTTGTATCACTAGTTTTAGGAATAATATCTATAATATCAATGATGTTTTGGTATATTTCAATACCATCAGGAATAATAGCAATAGTATTTGGTACTAAATCATATAAGAAATATGGTAAAAAGATTGGCCTTGCTGGTTTAATAACAGGTATTATTGGTTTATCACTTTGCTTATTGATATATATTTCAATGATAATAATTGTTATTGTTGATAACGGAGGATATTTTTAATAAAAATTATTTCTTTATATAATTTAAAAAGCATACTTTATGTATGCTTTTTAATGTGCTATAATTTCTATATAGAATATATGAGGCAAATATATGAATTATGATTATAGTGGAGAAAAATTTTTAGATAGGATTTTTAAAGATATATATCTAAGTGATGAAGTTCAGCATACAAGTCTTAAAAGTGATAGAAAAGAAGAAGCAATAAGAAAATACATGGAGAGGCTTGAAAGAATTCATAAAAAGGCAAATATTACTGGAAGAAAAGAATTAATTAAACAGTTATATTTTAATAAATATGTTATAAAGAAAGAAAACTTACCAGTTTATATTAGTGATCATGATAAGGAAATAATAATTGAAAATCAAAAGAAAACTCTTGAATCATGGATTAATTATCTAACTGATGAAAATGCACGATATCCAATGTGGTTAAAATATTGGGCTTTTCAAGGTATGCTAAAAATGGGAACTCGTGATGATGCAAGAGGAATATATCAAAGAAGAAGTGATAAAACTATTGCGCCATTTATTGATACAAATGCTGCAATAATAGCTGATTGTATTCAAAACATGCAAGAATATGTAAATGGAAGACATAGTGGAAATGAAGAAATAGATGTTTCTTTACAATCTGGAAGTTTTAAGAAATTATATGAACATTTTGAAAGAAAATATAAAGCCTTAAAAGTTTATAGATCTAATCCAAACAAAGGGATTTGGGTAAAATATAATCAAGGCAGTAAAGAAGATGCAAAAAAATTGTATGAATCGCTTAAAGATAAAGCAGTTCCTTGGTGTACTAAAAATGAAAGCATCGCAATAGATCAGATTTGTGGTGGCACATCTTATAGAGAAGGTGGAGATTTTTATGTTTACTATACGATTGATGAAGAAGGAAAATACTCTATACCAAGAATTGCAATAAGGATGAATGGCAAGGTTAATATTGGAGAAATTAGAGGAATACTTGAAAATCAATGCTTAGAACCAGAAATGATTAATATTCTTGAAAAAAAATTAAAAGAGATGGATTTTGTAAAGTCAGAAGATATTAAAGCAAATTTAAATATAGTATATGGTTTAAGAAAATTAAGTGAAATAAATAAAAAAACTGTAAATAGCATCCCATTATCAGAAGAAGAAATAACGTCTTTATACACTGAATCATTTGGTTTTGGATGGCAGCAAGATCCACTTGTTTTAAAAACAGTAAAATTGAGAAACATTAATGAAGATTTCAGCAGATTAAGTGTTAAGAATCAAGTAAACGTGCTCATTTCTGTATCGAGTATAAATTTATTAAAAGGACTTATTGTTTCAGATAGAAAAGTTGCTATGCTTGCAATTTCAAAAGATGCAAGTAAATTTCAATATTTAAGTCCTGAATTAAAAGCAGATAAAGATATTGTATTAAAAGTGGTTTCTAAAAATGGAAATATGCTTGAATATGTAGATCCGGAGTTAAAGAAAGATAAAGAAGTTGTTAAAATAGCAATTTCAATTGCTCCAGATGCAGTTATGTATGCAAGTCCAAAATTACAAGCGGATAAAGAAATTGTGATGATTGCTGTTAAAGGCGAGGGAGCAACAATTAAGTATGCAAGCCAAGAACTACAAAATGATAGAGAAATTGTTTTTGCTGCAATTTTAAATAATGCTGTAGCCCTTAAATATATAAATTCGCCACTTAAAGATGATCCAAAACTTTTAGCTGAAGCTGTTGCAAAATCCCCAGATGTGTTTGATGACATAAAAGAAAATTTACGTAACGATCCCAAATTTATTATTGATGTTGTTTCAAAAAATGGAATTTTATTGGGGCGTGTGAATAAAAGATTTCAAAATAATAAAGAAATTGTCCTTTCGGCTGTTTCAAATTGTGGTTTGGCACTTGAGTATGCAAGCCAAGAACTAAAAAATGATAGAGATGTTGTTCTTGCTGCAGTTTCAAATAATGGCGCAGCACTTAGATATGCGAGCCCTAGTACTGATCGAGAAAAGGAAACTGCAGAGTTTGCTGCTTTACATGAATTAGGGTGTTTATATCCATATTATGATATGACAATAACATTTAGTGGCAAGTTTCAAAATGATAGAGAGATTGTAATGAAAGCGGTTTCAAGTAATGGTTATGCACTTTCTTTTGTGGGTTCAAAATTTAGGAATGACAAACAAATTGTTTTAAAAGCGATAAGTAATCGCGGAGAAGCAATAACTTATTGTGGAAAAAAACTTTACAGTGATCCTAATTTTGCTTTAGAAGCGATTTCTATAAATGGAAAAGTATTAAAACATTCCATTTTTAGGGATGATCCAGATTTTGTTATGGAAGCTGTTTCAAGAAATAAAGAAGCAATATCTGGTATGGGTGGTTCGCTTGCGCTAGATAAAGATTTTCTTATAAAGATTGGAACTAAAAATAAAATATCTATACAAGAATTATCAGAAGCAATTGAAAATCCATTTATAGCAAAAGATAGAGTTTTTGAAAGAAAATATAAAATAGCAGAGAAAGAACAAAGAAAAGAAGAATTAAAAAGGTTGAAAGAGCAACTAGATATAGCTAAAGAATTTAAGACTTATCAAGATAGAGAAAATGGACGTAGATTTTAAAATGTAATTAAAGGAATGGATTTATGAAAGACAGTTTAATAAAATTAAAAGTTGGTGAAGTAAAAAAAGTATTATTAAAGGATTATTCAACCTATAAAGTTGGTGGCTATTCTTTAATGGTTTTTGTTGACTCTGTAAAATCTTTAATTAAATTATTAAAATATTTAGATAAGAATAATATTAAATATAAAGTAATTGGAAATGCGTCCAATATAATATTTAGTGATTCCGGTTATGATGGTGTACTTATTAATTTAAGTAACATTAAAATATTTAAAAAATATGGTAATTATTTTACTGTATCCAGTGGTTATAGTTTAAGCAAATTTTCTATGGAAGTATCTAATATGGGCTATACTGGAATGGAATTTTCTACCGGTATTCCTGGCCAAATAGGTGGTGGAGTATTTATGAATGCCGGATGCTATGGAGCTAGTATTTCTAATATTCTATATAAAGTTAAAGTATTAACTAAAGATTATAAGCTTAAAACTTTATACAATAAAGATTTAAATTTTGGATATAGAGATTCAATATTTAGACATGCTAGTCTTATTTGTTTAAGTGTTACATTTAAATTAGTAAAAGGTAATATTAATGATATTAAATCAAAAATAGAAGAGTATAGATTAAAAAGAGTTTCATCTCAACCATTAGAATATCCAAATGCTGGTAGTGTTTTTAGAAATCCTGAAGGTAATTATGCTGGTAAGCTAATCGAAGACTTAGGACTAAAAGGAACAAGCATTGGAGGAGCTTATATATCTAATAAACACGCTAATTTTATTGTTAATAAAGATAACGCTAGTTCTAAAGATATAATTGATTTAATTAATATGATAAAAATGGAAGTTAAAAAAGAATATAATATAGACTTAAAATGTGAACAAGAAATTGTCGAATAAACACTAAAAAAGTGTTTTTTTGTGTTTCTAAAGGTTGAAATAAAAAATATTTTATTGTATAATCTACTTTGTAATGAGAGGAGGGGAGAAAAGAATGACACGTGTTGAAGTAAAAGACGGTAACGTTGAAGGTGCCTTAAAAAGATTTAAAATTAAAGTACAAAGAAGTGGTATCCCTTCTGAAATGAAAAAGAGAAAAGAATACGCTAAACCAGGCGTAAGAAGAAGAGAAGCTAAAAAAGAAGCTATTAGAAATGCTAGAAAGCATAATAAGAAATATAATTAGGAGATTACTATGTTATATGATAAATTAAATGCTGATATGAAATCAGCGATGATTAATAAAGATAAAGACACATTAAGTACTTTAAGATATTTAAAATCAGCAATAGATTTGTATAGAATTAATAATAAGTTAGATGAAGTTACTGATGATGTTGTAATAGATGTTGCTTCTAAACAAGTAAAAACACATAAAGAATCAATTTTAGAATTTGAAAGAGGTAATAGATTAGATCTAGTAGATAAATTAAAAGAAGAAATTAAACTATTACAAACATTTTTACCAGAACAATTATCTGATGAAGAAATGGAAACTGAAATTAATAAAATATTTGAATTAGTTAAACCTACATCTAAAGCAGATATGGGTAAGATTATGAGAGAAGTAAATGCTACTTTAAAAGGTAAAGTAGATATGAAGAAAGTTTCTGAACTTGTAAATAATAAAATTAACTCATTATAAAATGAGTTTTTTTAATGTATTAAGAATATAATTTATTGGTGATACTATGTTAAGAAATTTAATGAATTATATAAATAATAAAGAATATTTAATAGGAATTTATCCTAATAAAATATATATTTATAATTATAAAAGAATAATAGATATAAACAACAATATAATAAGGATTGAACTATATAATAAAAACATTAAAATTATAGGAAATAATATATTAGTAAAAAGATTTGAAAATAATGAGATGTTAATAAATCTAGAATGTAAGGGAATTGAATTTTATGAATGATAAAATAAAAATTAAAATCATTTGTAATAATTTATATGAAATAAACTCTTATTTATCTAATAATAATATTTTATTTAATTATTTATATAGTAATAAAAATAATCACTATTATAAAATTTTTAAAAAAGATTATAAAAAAATTAAAAAAAAATATAAAATAAAAATAATTAATTATTATGGTAAAGTTAGTATTATAAAGTTTTATAAAAAGAATTTGATATTTATCTTATCAATATTTTTTTCTTTGGTTTTATTATATTTTCTATCAAACACAATATTCTTTATAGAAATAAACACTAATAATGAAGAGTTAAAAGAAACTTTATTTAAAGAGTTAAACAATTATAATATTAAGAAATATGGAAGAATTAAAAGTTATGAAGAATTAGATAAAATTAAAAAAGAAATACTAAATAATAATCAAGATAAATTAGAATGGTTAGAGATTAAAAGAAGTGGTACTAAATATGAAGTAATGCTTACTGAAAGAGTAATACCTTTAAAGAGTAGTGATGATAATTCTCCAAGGCATATTGTCTCATCTAAAGATGCCTTAATAAAGCATATAGTTTCTAATAAAGGAGTTATATTAAAAGATATAAATGATTATGTAAAAAAAGGTGAAATAATAATAAGTGGGGATTTATATAAAGGGGATACATATATTAAAAGTTTAAAAGCATCAGGAGAAGTATATGGAGAAGTATGGTATACAGTAAAAACTACTGTACCTTATAAATATATTGAATATGTAAGAACTGGTAAAACCATTAATCATTATTATATAGAGCTTTTGGGTAATAAGATGACTTTAATTGGTAAATATAATGCAAGTATGTCTATGAACAACACTAAATTATTAATTGATAAATCTTATTTAGGGTTTAAAATATATAAAGAAGTAAAAGAATTATATGATTATAAAGAGTTTGAAGTTAGTAGGGATGAAGCCTATAAAGAAGCTATTAAAAGAAGTGATAAAAGTATTCAAAATAGATTAAATGATAAAGAGTATATAATAAGTAAAAAAGTTTTGAATATTTCCCCAATGAGTAGTAAAATAGAAATAGAAGTATTTTATAAGGTTTATGAAAATATAACGGGTACTTCTATAATAGAGGAGAAAAAAGAATTATGAAGCAAGAAATAATATCAATGCTAAAGATTTCTTGGCCTATTATGGCAATCATTTTAGCGATGGTTATAATTATAAGGGTTGCATATTATAAAAATCATAAAAAGAAAGTATCTATCTTAAATGAAGTTATGCTCTTATTATTTGTTGCTTACATTTTAATACTATTTCAGCTTGTAACATATGAAAGTAACGGATTTAATGGTGTTAATTTTATACCATTTAGAGAAATATTAAGATACGATTGGGGAACAAAGGAATTCACAAGACAAGTAATTGGTAATATTATTTTATTTATTCCTTTTGGATTCTTTATTACATATTATGCTAATATTAAGAATATTGGCTCTGCATTTTTTACAACAGTTGCTGCCAGTATTGTTATTGAAACAGTTCAATATTTTATAGGAAGAAGCTTTGATATAGATGACATTATATTAAATGTAATTGGTGGGCTACTTGGTTTCTTACTTTTTGTAGCGCTTGATGCAGTAAAAAAGCATTTACCATCTTTATTCCAAAAAGATATAATATATGTAATACTTAGTATTTTATTAATTATATTTATTTTACTTAATATATTTGGTGTTATTAATTTTTAGGAGGCATATGAAAGATTTTATTACAAATACTACGAGTGAAGATGTATCAATTGATGATATTGAAAACATATGTAAGTTAACATTTAAAAAATTAGATGTTAAAAATCCTGTGTTTAGTATTACTATTGTAGATAATAAAAGAATAAGAGAAATTAATAGAGAATATAGAAATAAAGATTCTGAAACGGATGTAATATCTTTTGCTTTTGAAGAAGCCGATGACTATATTTATCCGGATATGAGATTTTTAGGTGAAATATATATATCAATAGATAAAGCTAAAAGCCAGGCAGAAGAATATGGACATTCTTTAAAAAGAGAATTATGTTTTTTAACAGTTCATGGCCTTTTGCATTTACTTGGCTATGATCACATAGAAGAAGAAGATAGAGTAGTTATGAGAGCGCTTGAGGAGGAGATACTTAATGAGTATAATATCGCGAGATGAAAGAAAGCAACAAAGAGGATTTAAAAAGTTCTTTAATAGTTTTACTTATGCAATAAAAGGTTTAATGTATGCATATAGAAATGAACAAAACTTAGCAGTAGATGTTAGTATTGCATTAATAGTTATTGCTGTAGGCTTTATTTTAAAAGTAAGTGTTGTTGAGTTTGCAATTCTTCTTTTAGCAATTGGACTTGTTATATCATCTGAGGTGTTTAATACAGCGATTGAAGCGCTAGTTGATTTAGTCACTGAAGATTATCATCCACTTGCTAAAGTTGCAAAAGATACAAGCGCGGCAGCAGTATTTGTATCTGCAATAGTTGCAGCAATTGTGGGTATGATTATATTTTTACCAAAAATAATAGCATTATTTTAAAGGAGTAAAGTAGTATGAAAGAAAAATTAGAAAGTTTAATTAAAAATAGTTATGCACCATATTCAGGAATGCATTTTGCATGTATAGTAGAAACTGAATCAGGTAATTTATATGAAGGAGTAAATGTGGAAAATGCTTCTTTTGGAGGAACAATATGTGCTGAAAGAAATGCAATTAATAATGCTGTATCACACGGTGAAAGAAAATTTAAAGCTTTATATTTAATGGGAGACAGCGAAGATAAATTATGTTATCCATGTGATATATGTAAACAAACTTTTTTAGAATTTTTTGATTCAAATGTAATATTTAATATAATGAATACAAAAGGAGAAATGAAAGTTTTAACTTTCGAAGAAATACTTAATACTCATTTTGTAAAAGAGGATTTAAAATGAGAAGTGGTTTTGTAAGTGTTATAGGAAGACCAAATGTAGGTAAAAGTTCTCTAATTAATACAATAGTTGGAGAAAAAATAGCTATTACTACTTCTAAACCTCAAACAACAAGAGATTTAATACAAGGAATTTATACTGATAAAGACTCTCAAATGGTATTTGTAGACACTCCGGGTATTCATAAACCAGTTCATAAACTTGGTGGTTTTCTTAATAGTAAAGCATATTATTCAGTTGATGATGTTGATTTAGTAATACTTGTTGTAGATGGTTCAGAAGAAATTGGTTCTGGTGATAAATTTATTATTGAAAGACTTAAAAATGTTACTAAGAAGGTATTTTTAGTAATAAATAAGATTGATAAATTAAATAATGAGCAGATAATTCAAAAAATTAATGAATATAAAGATTTATATGATTTTTGTGAAATTATACCTGTAAGTGCAACTAAAAATGATAATGTAAAAAGATTAATTGAAGTATTAAAAGGTTATCTTCCTGATAATGTAAAATATTTCCCAGATGAATATAAAACATCATCATCTTTAGAGTTTAGAATTACAGAAATAGTAAGAGAAAAAGTTATGAATTTAACAGAAGATGAAATACCTCATTCAATCGCATGTGTATTATCTGATTATCAAGAAAAAGATGATATATCATATATTTATGTCGATATCGTAACAGATAGAGAAGCTTTAAGAAAAATAATACTAGGAAAAGATGGTATTAAAATTAAAGAGATAGGTATGGAAGCAAGAAAAGATCTAGAAGTATTACTTGGTAAAAGAGTATATATTGAATTATATGTTAGAGTATTAAAAAAATGGAGAGATAGAGAAAAGTATATTAAAGAATTAGGAATTTTAAATAGAGAATGAATAAATCTTAACAAATTTTACCATAATTATATTAGGTGATAATTATGGATGAAACTAAAAGATTATGGAAAAAATTTACAGAAACCGGAAAAATTGAAGACTATTTAAAATATAGTGAATCTAAAAAGAGTAACAGATAGTTACTCTTTTAATTATCTATAAAATCATTATTTTTAGAAAATGCCCAAATTATTAAACTATTTCTATAAATGTTTTTTAATACTTCATCTTCAGTTTTAAAAAAGTCACAATATGCGATTATTTTTTGCTTCCAATTATATAAATATTTTAAAACAAAAATATCATTGACTCTATATTTAATTCCTTTTTGTTTTAAACAATAACAAATATGAAATTTACACGCTAAACATCTTACTTGGCATCTATGATTTATTAAATACATACACTTTTTAGAATTATCATTCTTTCTGCAGCATCCATCTTCGCTTGCAGAGTGAATTCTATCATGTATACACCTATTATTTTTAAATTCACATATATTTTTACCATAAAAGTCAGAATCTAAAATGTCGCAGGCTTTTTCATAAACATATTTTAATCTTTGTTTTTTATTTTTTATATTTAAAGCACATACTAAACTAGATATTTGAAATAATTCTAAATTTTTATTATTTTCTTTATCATATATTTTACCTTTGTATTCATAATAAAATTTAGTATTCTTTCTAATTCTAAATCTAATAAATCTTGGTATTTTATATTTATTATTAATTTTTTTTAATACTACTTTTTTTATCATATAACCTCTTATATATAAATAATAACACTATGATTAATATAATAAAAGCATAAAGATTTATATACTACTAGTAAATTAATATATTTTTTTGTAAAATTAAATTATGGAAATTAAAAAAATAGAAGGATTTATATTAGGTAGTACCCCATATAATGAAAGTAGTAAAATATTAAATATTTTAACTAAGGAATATGGAATTATTGGAGTGATGTCTAAAGGATGCAAAAATGTTAAGAGTAAACTTAAAATAGTAAGTGAGAATTTTACTTATGCTTATTTTTATATGTATTATAAAGAAGGGAAGCTAAGTACTTTAATAGGTGCTGATATAATAAATCATTTTCCAAATATAAGAAGTGATATAACTAAAGTAAGTTTTATGGCATATTTATCAGAACTTACTAAAAATGTTTATAAGCACGAAGAAAATGAAGACATATATAATTTATTTATATCAAGTCTACTAAAAATAGAAGATGGTTTTAATCCTTTAGTAATAAGCAATATTCTTGAACTTAAATATTTAGATTACTTAGGTGTATCAATAAATTTAGATGGTTGTGTAGTATGTGGTAATAAGAGTATAGTGACACTATCTTATTTAAAAGGTGGATATGTATGTAAAAATTGTAGAACAACCGAACCGATTATTAATGAAAAAGTATTAAAAACTTTAAGACTTTATTATTATGTTGATATTAGTAAGATTTCTAAATTAGATATAAGTGATAATGTGACTAATGAAATAGATAGATTTTTAAATGTTTATTATGATAATTATACTGGTTTATATTTAAAAAGTAAGAAATTTTTAGAAACGTTAAAAAATATTGAAAAGTAAATATCATTAATGTTAAAATATAAATGTAGGATGTGATAATATGGAAACTACAAAAATTTTTGATACTCAAGAACTTAATTTAGTTAATCAAAAGGAGACTTTAAAAAAGATATATGAAGATCTAGAAGAACATGGATATGATGCCTCTAAACAACTAGTTGGATATCTTATAAGTGGGGATCCCGGATATATTTCAAGTTATAAAGAGTGTAGAAGTAGAGTCTTAGAATTAGATCGAAATAGTATTTTAGAGTTTATGCTTAAGGAATATATAAAATGAGATACCTAGGACTTGACTATGGAGCAAAAACTCTAGGTCTCTCTATTTCAGATGAAACAGGTATTATTGCTTCTACTTTAAAAACTATTAGATATAATGAAGATAGTGAACTAATAGTTGAACTTGATAAAATAGTAAAAGAATTTAATATAAAGGAAGTTGTTTTGGGTCTTCCATTTAATATGAATGGAACAGAGAGCGTTAGAGCAGCTGAAACATATTCATTTAAAAATAAATTAGAAAGAGAATTAAATCTTAAAGTTTATTTGCAAGATGAAAGACTTTCTACGGTTGAAGCAGAAAAAGTCTTAATTGGTAGTCATATAAGACGTAATAATAGAAAAAAAGTAATAGATAGTATGGCGGCGGTGATTATACTTCAAACATTTTTAGATAAAAGGAATGGTAGTTATGAACACGGTTACAATTGAAAATAAAAGTGGAAGAAAAAAAGATTTTAGAGTGCTTTTTGAATTTATCTGTGAAAAAGGCAAAAGGTATGTTGTGTTTACAGACGATAGGTATTTGGCAGATGGTTCGCTTCATACATTGGTTGTAACTCTTAATAATAAAAATAAAGTTCTAAAAACAAGGCCAACAATCGAAGATATGAAGTATATTGAAAGATTTTTACTATCATTAAGTGAGGAATAAATGAAAAGTATTTCAAATAAATTAAAAATTGTTTTATGTTCAGTTCTATTATTAATATTAGTTGTAGTATTAATAATTATTTTGTTATATAAAAGTTTAACATCACCTGTTGATAAAACAGATGATACTATTCATCAATTTGAAGTTAAAAGTGGTGAAAATTATTCAACTATCGCAGATGATTTAAAAAAAGAAGAATATATTAAAAATGAATTTATGTTTAAACTTCTTGTAAAATTCATGAAACCAAATGGTTTAGAAGCGGGAGTTTATGAATTATCTCATTCAATGGATTTAAAGACTGTTATTAAAACTTTATCAAGCGGAGCTAAAGATATGAGGGAGACTGTTAAAATAACTTTTGTTGAAGGTAAAAACATGAGATATTTTATAAGTAAGATAACAGAGAATTTTGATATAAGTGAAGAAGATATATTAAATAAATTAAAAGATGAAGAATATTTAAATAAGTTAATAGATAAATATTTTATATTAACAGATGAAATTAAAAATAAAAATTTATATTATTCATTAGAAGGCTATTTATATCCAGACACTTATGTATTTTATAAAGATTCTACTTTAGAAGAAATAATAGATAAAATGATAAATAATTTAGATAGTAAATTAACTGTATTTAAAGGTGAGATAGAAGGTAGTGGATATACATTTCATCAAATGTTAACTCTTGCTTCAATCGTTGAAGCAGAAGCTGGTAAATCAAAAGATAGAAAAGATGTAGCTAGTGTATTTTATAATAGACTTAAATCAAATTGGGCTCTTGGTAGTGATGTAACAACTTATTATGCAGAGAAATTAGAATTATGGAGTAGAGATTTATATAAAAAAGAAATTAACAATTGTAATTCATATAATACTAGAGCTTCTTGTATGAGAGGTAAACTTCCAGTCGGACCAATATGTAATCCATCAATTGACTCTGTGATTGCTTCAATTGAACCTACTGAAACTAAGTATTATTATTTTGTTGCGGATGTATATGGAAACACTTATTTTAATGAAACAGATACTGGACATATCAAAACTATTGAGAAGTTGAAGAAAGAGGGCAAATGGTATGAATATGGTAACTAATAAAATACTTGAAATGGAAGACTATGCCGAAAAAAATGATATACCAATTATGCAAAAATCTTCTTTAGAGTATATTCAAAGAAAAATAAGAAATATTAATGCTAAAAGTATTTTAGAACTTGGTACAGCTATCGGATATTCTACTATTTGCTTTGCCAATGTATCCGATGATATTAAAATAACTTCTATTGAAAGAAATGAAGAAAGATATAATGTTGCTGTTAAAAATGTAAATGATATTAATTATAATGATAGAATTAATTTGGTTTTAGCTGATGCACTTGAAATTGATTTGACAGATAAATATGATTTGATTATAATAGATGCCGCTAAGGGAAAGAATATAGATTTCTTTAACAAATATAAAAAGAATTTAAATGAAAACGGCATAATAATTTTTGATAATATGAATTTTCATGGATTAGTTGGTAAAAGTGATTCTATTAAAGGAAAGAACTTAAGAAGTTTAGTTAGAAAGATAGAAGAATTTAGAGAATTTATATCTGTTCAAGAAGATTATTATGCTGAGTTTATTGAAGTTGGAGATGGCTTATGCATATGCGAAGCAAAGAAAGATATTTTATAATTCCAAATGATAAAAGAATGAATGAATATAATAATGATTCATTCATTTTACCTTTAAAGGATTTTTCAGTAGGATTTGATGTTTATTTTAATACTGATGAAATAAATAAACTTTCATCAGTTTATAAAGTCTCTATAATTATAAATAGATTTATCCACGAAAAAGATTTAGAAATTATAAAAAAAGAGTTATTAAAACTTGATAATATTGAGTATTTTTTTATAGAAGATTTTTCTTTAATAAATTATATTCCAAAAGAAAAAATAGTATTATATCCAAATCATATAATATCTAATTATTATAGTGTAAATTATTTAAATGAATTAGGATTTAATAATGTTTTAGTATCTAATGAACTTACTATTAACGAACTAGTTGATATAAAAAATAATGCTAAATCAAATTTATTTTATACTTTAATATCTAAGAATAATTTAATGTATTCTAAAAGAGAATTATTAACAAATTATTATGACAATTATAATATTAATAATAGAAGTAATAAAATAATTGTTAATGAGGAAGTAAGTAATCATGAAGTAATTATAAAAGAAGAAGAAAAATCAACAACTATATTTAATAATAAAATTTTTTGCGCAAATAAGTATTTAGATAAACTTAATGGATATAATTTTGTTGTTAATTTATCTAATATTGATGATAACAATAAAAAAATAATATTAAATAATTTAAAAAATAGTAATTTATATAATCTAATAGATTGTGATTTTTATTTTCTTGAAAACAAAATAGTATATAAGGTGGGTGATCTAAAATGAAGAAACCAGAACTTTTAGCACCCGCAGGAGATTTAAATAGACTTAAATGGGCTCTTGATTATGGGGCTGATGCAGTATACATTGGTGGATATGATTATAGTTTGAGAGCTAACGCTAATAACTTTTCTATTGAAGAAATAAAAGAAGCCTGTGAATATGCACATAAACATAATAAAAAAGTATATGTTACTGTAAACATGATTTTTCATAACGAAGATTTTAAAAATTTAGATAACTATTTAAAAGAATTAGAAAATGCTAAAGTAGATTCACTAATAGTAAGTGATTTTGGTGTTATATTGAGAATTAAAAAGTTAAATCTTAAAATACCTTTTTTCATATCAACCCAAATGTCTATTACTAATCATGAAGTAATTAACTTTTATGAATCACTTGGTGCTTATAGAGTTGTACTTGCTAGAGAATGTTCTAAAGAAGATATAGAAAGTATTAAAAAGAATTCAAGTATTGAAACAGAGACTTTTATACATGGAGCGATGTGCACTTCTTATAGTGGTAGATGTGTTATGTCTAATTATGTAACACTAAGAGACTCTAATAGAGGAGGCTGCTCTCAAATATGCAGATTCATATTTGAAAATAATAATAATCCGGAATTTTCAATGTCTTCTAAAGATTTAAATATGATTGAATATATTGAAGATATGATTAATATCGGAATCGAATCTTTTAAAATTGAAGGTAGAATGAAAAGTTTATATTATATCGCAACTGTTACTAACGCATATAGAAATATAATTGATAAGGTAGTTAATAAATCATTAACTAAAGAAACATTAGAATACTATAAAAAAGTATTAAATAGATGCTCTAATAGAGAAAATGCCCCTCAATTTTATAATAAATATCCAACAGTTGATGAACAATACTTTAGTGGAAGAGAAGAAGTAAGTAATCAAGATTTTTTAGCAATTGTTAAAGATTATGATGAAGAAGGTAATTTAGCTATCATAGAACAAAGAAATTTCTTTAAAATTGGTAGTGAAGTAGAAATATTTGGTCCTAATATGGAACCAATCGCATATAAGATTAATACAATATTAAATGATAAGAATGAACTGGTAGATGCTGCAAGACATCCACAAGAATCTTTAAAAATAAACGTTCCTTGTAAGGTTTGTAAAGGGGATATCATAAGAGTCAAAATTTCTTGACTTTTATACAAACATGTAGTATCATTATCTAGTTGACAAAAAGGAGAAATGCAAAATGACAAACAAAGAAATTTTTCTAACAAGTGAAGGATATTTAGAATTAGAACAAGAATTAAATTATCTTAAGTTAGAAAAAAGACCTAAAGTAATTGCTGCTTTAAAAGAGGCTAGAGCTTTAGGAGATTTATCAGAAAATGCTGAGTATGATGCAGCAAGAAGTGAACAAGCATCTACAGAAAATAGAATCAAACAAATTGAGTATTCACTTGAACATGCAGTAATAATAGATGAAAATGAAAAGAAAGATGGTACAGTTGGTTTGGGTTCTACTGTAATTCTTCAATATGATGGCGATGATGATACTGAAGAGTATAGAATAGTTGGTAGTGCTGAAGCAGATCCATTTAATAATAAAATATCAAATGAATCTCCAATCGCAGCTGCAATTCTTAATAAGAAAGTCGGAACAACTGTTGAAGTAAGTTCACCTGATGGAGTTTATAAAGTTAAAATTGTAAATGTTGCTTAAACATTTACTTTTTTTTTGATATAATTTTTTTGAGGGATATTATGATTAATGTTTTATATGGAATACAAAACGATTTAATTGAAAATTATATAGATAATTTTATTAAAAAAAATAAAATAAATAATATAATAAAATATGATTATAATGATATAGATATTGAAACAGTTATTGAAGAAGTATCATATTTAGATCTATTTGGTGATAAAAAATTAATTATATTATATAACTCTAAATTTTTAACAAGTGAAGAAACACTTGATAATAAGTATTTTGAAGACTATCTAAACAGTCAAAATCAATCTAATTATTTATTTTTAATAACTAATAATGAGAATTTAGATGAAAGAAAAAAAATAGTTAAACTATTAAGAAAAAAATATGAAGTAAAAGAATTTAATAAATTTAGTGAATATGATGCTTATAAGTATGTAAGTGAATTATTTAAACAAGATGATTATAAGATTGAAGAAAAAGCAATAAAAGAAATAGTAAGTAGATTATCATCAAACATAGGCATGATTAAAAATGAAGTTGATAAATTGAAACTATATAAGATAAATGACAAAAGCATAACATTAGATGATGTTTTAAAAGTAACTTCTACATTACCAGAAGATAATGTTTTTAAATTAGTTGATGCATTAATAAGTAATAATAAAGAAGAAATATTTAAATTATATGATGATTTTAAATTAATAGGTATAGATGAGATAGCTTTAATAGCCTTAATAGCTAGTCAATTTAGATTTATGTATCAAGTAAAGGTATTACTAAATGATGGTAAGAATAAAAATGAAATAATTTCATTACTAAAATCTCATCCTTATAAAACAGAAATAACTATTAAAAAAGTATCATCATTTAATGAAGAAAGGCTATTAGAAATCTTATATAATTTATCTTTAATAGATGTTTCAATAAAGACTGGTGAGTTAGATAAAGGATATGCACTAGAAAATTTCTTTTTAAATCTATAGTGATTGAAATAAATCACTTTTTTTGTTATATTATTATTGTAGGATAATATGATATGAATGAAGCTATTTTTGAAAATGTAAATGAGACAAATTACATTGATAGAATTATCAATTCTTTTTCATATGAAGAAAGATTAAATTTTTTTGAAAGAGAGATATCATCAAGAAATATAAAAGGCTTAAATCTTTTAAAATATATCTTCACTGAAGAAGAAGTAATTAAAACTTTAAAAGATAATTTTGGAAATGCAACAGTAGCTATAATGGTCAATACATCTTATCGTAGATTATTGTTCCATCTTTTAAATATATTAAGTGATGATAATAAAGTAAAAGAAGTTTTAAAACTAGATCATACAATTATAAAATATATTTCTTCTGATATTTTTAATACAGATGAATTAAGGATTAAATTTATTAATAGTATTAAAAAAACAAAAGAAAATTGTGAACTTTTAGATAGAGCAATTAACTTAGTTATTAAAGATATAAAAGATTTTGATTTAAAATTAAAATGTATTGATAAAATATCAGAGTTTTATCCTATTGATGAGTTACATGAATTAATGGATGTTATAAATGAAGAAAATCTAGATCATTATTTTAATGATTTAGGACTTAGTGATTTAACTAAATCAATTTTAGTATTAAGATGTTCTAATGCTCAAATATCTAAAAAGTACTTCCTTAAATTAAATAATGACTTTGCAAAAGTAAATGCATCTAAAAGATTTGATAAATCTTATATTCACGAAATAAATAATTTATTAAATTCTAATGAAACGATGTTAGATAATAATTTTTCTTTTGAAGATATAAAGGAACTCTTGCTTTCAATTAAAGATCCGAATAGTAGAGTTTCAATGTTAATTAATTATAATGACTTTATAAAATATAATTGTTTATCTTTACTTTCTGAAGAAGAAAAAATAAATATTTTAATTAGTATGAATGATGGAAATTTATTATTTGATGGATTAGATCATTTAAGAAGTAGATTAAGTGTTATTAGAGTATTAACATTCTATAAAGGAGAGTTTCCTAGATATAGTGAAGAATATAATAAAATATTAGCTTTATATGCGGGAATGCATAATATAGACATTAATAATTTAATTGAACTTAGTAAAGTAACTTCACTTAAAATAATTCATTATCTATCAAATAAAAATATTCTATCATTGCTTAATATGGAAGATAAATATTTTAGAAAGTTTATATCATTCTTTAATACTAATAACACTAAATTATCAACTCATACTTTAAGTAATATATTTAATACTTTTTCAAATAGGGCTTTTGATTTCAAATTTGAATATATAAAACATTATTATAATAACGCTGTTACTTATGCTAAAAACGGTAAAGAAAAAGAAGCTAAAAAAATATTACGTAATATATTTATTGAAATTGATACAGATGCATTAAAGGGGTATACTGTTGATAGTTTATATGATCTTTTAAGTGAAGGCAATCTAACCGCATTAAATGATTTTCATGAATTATGTGATAAATACACTATATTTAAAAAAGAAAAAGAAGTTAAAAAAATTACAAATAAATTCAATAATTCTCTTGATAATGAATTTGAAGTTACTTCGTCAATAAAAGAAATATTAAATCATATAGACATTGATTTGATTTATGAAAACTATTTATTAAATATGACTGATAAGTTTAATGATAAAGAAAAGCAATTATTAAAAAATAGAGAATTATTTAATAAAATTTACAAATTTAAATTAAATCCTTCAAATATTTCATCAGATATTAAACAAAGTATGTTTATATTTGATAGGATTATGGACAAGTTTTATAATTTTTATAAAAATGATGATGATATAATCACTATATTGAATAATTCAAAAGTTAAAAAAGCACATGTCCTTCCGGAAGTTGATTCAAAATTCTTAATTGAAATTATGACTCATATTAACGCAAGTGAAATAAAAAGTAAATTATTAGATAATGATGAGTTATGTAAAAAAGTTAATAAATGTTTAAAAGATTATAGTTTTTTAGCATTTAATCAAAAATTCAAAAGAATTCAAATTGAAGCAGATACATATTGTGATCCAGAGGTAGTCGCGAATATACTATTAAATTATGAAGATATAATAAACGGTTTAACTAATATGGAGGCTTCAAAAGGGATGGTATCAATATTAGATAGTGCAGATACATATACCACTTCTTCAAAAGTATATAAATATATATTTGGAGAAGAAAATTTTAAATATATAACTTTAAATCCCCCACCTAATAGAGGAACAGCTTTAAGAAGCGAAAGAAGAGAAGAATCAGTAATAAATTACATAAAATGTATAAATCGTAAAAGAGTTGCGGTTCCTTCTTTTGATGAAGATGTTAAAGCAAATGGTAAAGATATTAATGTGGTAGTTGGAAACTTTACAAATCCTATTAACCTAACGTTAGGAGAAAGAACTAAATCTTGTATGAGAATTGCTGGTGCTGGAGATGATATATATCATTTTTGTTTAAATAATGAAAATGCTTTTCATATAATTCTTAATGATCCAAAAACTGGGAAACTTATAAGTAGAGCAAGTGGTTTTAGAAATGGTAATACAATTTTCTTAAATCAATTAAGAGAAAGTCTTTTATCCGAATATAATTCCGATGATTTGGTTGAAGTAATTAAAGAAGTTGCTAATAAATTTATAGAGAAATCTAAAGATAGTGAACATCCTATTGAAAATATATTTATTTCACCTGATTTAGCAATGGAAAAATATAAAAATAAAATAAAAAATATAGGCATCTCCAATATATTTAAAGGTTTAGAAGATGAAATTGAATTTTATAATCTAAGACCTTCTATGGCAGTGGTTTTAGCTAGTACAAGTAATGAAAGATTTGCTCCAATAAAACTAGGTAACGAAAATGTTCAATACTATCCAGTTCAAAGAGATAAAGTGAGACTTGCTAAAAATCCAACAGAAGCAGTAAATCACATTAACGCTATTGAAAAAATGCTATCTGGGAAACCCATTCAAAACATAACTATTCCAGAAAATAAATATGAATTATGCTATTATGGTGAAGATTGGTATGTCGCAGTTGATAAAAATGGAAATATTTCTAAGAAAATAATGAGTAAATCTAAAGACTTTGAGCAGGCATTTAAAGAGATGTATGAAGTACTTGAAATTTTAGAAAAAGATGAAAACAAGTTAAGTAAAAAATAACTTGTTTTCTTTTTTAAAAAAGTGCAATTTTAGCATAAAAAAAATTACTTGTAAAGGGAAAAATTAAAGAAAAAAAATTTTGTAAAAATCTTATATTTTTATGTAGACAATTATAAAATTAGTTCATATAATAAACAATTAAGCAGGAGGTAAAAATGATTAAAACTAACTTACCAGTTATCCTATTAAAAGGTCTAATTTTACTTCCTAACCAAGAAGTAAGAGTAGAACTTACTAATCCGATTACAAAGAAAGTTATTAATATATCAAAACTTTATCATGATGATGAGGTTTTGATTGTGTGTCCTCAAAATACTTTAGAAGAAGAACCAGATATTAATGACTTACCTAATATAGGTGTTATTGGTAAAATTAGAAGTCATATAGAACTTCCTAATGGTGGATCAAGAGTAGTATTAAGTGGTATTGAAAGAGTAAGAGTATATAATTATGTAAATTATTCTAATGAAGATGATATATTAGAAAGTATTGTTACCCCAATAGGTAAAATAGAAACTGATGAGATTGAAGAAACCGCAATACTAAGAAAGTTAATGAATGAGCTTGATAATTATATAAATAGTTCACCTAATATATCTAATTCAATTATGTCTCAAATAAAAGGTATAGTAGACTTAGATAAATTAACAGATATTATATCAAATTTTATACCTCTTAATTTTGATAAAAAACTATCTTTAATGTTAAATATAAATCCTATAGATAGAGCTAAATATTTAATAAGAGAAATGTCTATTGAAATTGCAATAGGCGATTTAGAAGAAAAATTGGATAGGGAACTTAAAGTAGAACTTGATGAAGCCCAAAAAGAATTCATATTAAAAGAAAAAATTAAAGTTATTAGAGAAGAACTAGGTGAGAAAGATAGTAAGAATTCTGATATAGAAGAATTAGAAGGTAAACTAAAAAGACTTAGTTGTAGTTCTAAAGTTAAAAATAAAATTAAAAGTGAAATAGAAAAATATAAGATGATACCAGAAACTTCTCCAGAACTTTCTGTAACAAGAAATTATATTGACTATTTACTTAAAATTCCTTGGAATAAAAAAACTGAAGATGTTACTAATTTAAAAGATATCGAAGAATCATTAAATAAGACGCATCATGGAATGATTGAAGCAAAAGAAAGAATAATAGAGTATATTGCTGTTAAAGATAATATGCTTGAAAATAAAAGCCCAATTATATGTTTGGCGGGCCCTCCTGGTGTAGGTAAAACAACATTTGCTGAAAGTGTAGCTTCTGCTTTAGGAAAAGAATTTGTTAAAGTCTCTCTTGGAGGATTAAATGATTCTTCTGAGATATTAGGTCATAGAAGAACATATATTGGATCAAATCCAGGTAAAATTATATCAGGATTAGTTAAAAGCGGAGTTAAAAATCCAGTATTCTTATTAGATGAAATTGATAAATTAACAAAAGATTTTAGAGGAGATCCAGCTTCTGCTTTACTTGAAGTATTAGATCAAAATTATAATTCAAAATTTGTAGATAATTATATCGATTTACCAGTTGATCTTAGTGAAGTACTTTTTATCGTAACTGCTAATGACATTTATAATATTCCATCTGCTTTATATGATAGATTAGAAATAATTAACATTAATGGTTATACTTTTGATGAAAAGTTGATGATAGCTAAAAATCACTTAATTAAAAATGCTCTTAAAAACAATAAAATAGCTGAAAACAATTTAGTTTTTAAAGATAACATAATTAAAGATATTATAAGCAATTATACAAAAGAATCTGGTGTAAGAGAGTTAGATAGACTTATAAATAAGATTATAAGAAAAGTAATAACAACATATAAAAAAGATAAGAAAAAAATAAAAGACGTTATTTTAAATAAAGAAGATATTATTAAATTTTTAGGAATACCTAAATATGAAAATGATATAGTTGAAATAAATTCAACTGGAGAAGTAAAAGCGTTAGCTTGTTCCTCAGTTGGAGGTAGCATTATAACAATAGAATCTTTATTAATAGATGGTAATGGTGATATAAAATCTACTGGTAGCGTAGGGGATGTTTTAAAAGAAAGTATTCAAATATCTCTTTCTTATATAAAATCAAATTTAAAAACATTTAAAATTAAAGAAGATTTATTAAAAAATAAAGATATCCACGTTAATTTAAGAGAAGGTGCTGTTCCTAAAGAAGGCCCTTCAGCAGGACTTGCAATAACAACTTCTATAATAAGTGAACTTTTAGGTAAAAAGATACCTTCTAATATATCAATGACTGGGGAAATTACGTTAAAAGGAGATACACTAAAAGTTGGAGGTATAAAGGAAAAATTAATCGCTGCTGTACAAAATAAAATAGACAAAGTATATCTTCCAATAACTAATAAACCAGATGTATTAGAAATAGATAAGAAAGTAATTGAATCATTAAAAATAATTTATATTAAAAACTATAAAGAAGTATTTAAAGAAATATTCTCATAATAAAAACTCTTCTTTCATATTATTAGTGAAAGGAGAATTTTTTTATGAATAGTATAATTCCATTTAAAAAGAATATTATATTTAAAACTCAAATAAGTGAAATAACAGATATATCACTTACTCATGATTATAAAATATTAGAGAGTGTTATAGAAGGTGAATTATATTTATCGGGTACCTATAAAATGAGTCCTTCAAGTCTTTCAAGTGAAGATTTTTATTATAATATTCCATTTAGTATTGCTTTAAGTGAAAGAATTGATAAAGACACAATAAATCTAAAAATTGATAGTTTTGAATATAAGATAGATGGAGATACACTTTCTTTAAGTGTTAAGTTAGATATGGATGCAGATGAATTAAAAGAAGAAAGAAGTATAATTGATGATATAAAAGAAAAACTTGATATTGATGAAGAATTACCAAAAGAAGATAATGCTGATATTAAAGAGATTAAAGAAGAAGTTAGTGAAAGTACAATAAAAGGATTATTATCTTCAATTGATGAATCAAATTCATATATAACATATAAAGTTCATATCTTTAGAGATGGAGATTCTATTGAATCAATTTCAAAAAAATATAATGTTAGTATAGAAGATATAAAAGAATATAATGATATTGATATGATTAATATTGGAGATAAAATATTAGTACCTTATAATTATAATGAGTGAAATAATTAAGATTAAATCTAAATTAATAGAAGATAATAATAAAAAATATTTATTAAAGCAAACAACAAAAGATATAGAAAGTTTATTTGAATATCTTCATGAAAGAGGATTCGATTATATACCTAATATAATTGAAACTTCTAATGAAGGAATTAAATATGAATTTATTAATTCAAATAATAATGATATCAAGAAAAAAAGGTTAGAAATATCTAAAATATTATCACTTTTACACTACAAAACAACAGATTATAAAGATGTTAGTAAATTTAAATATAGAGAAATATATGACAAATTATCTGATAAAATATCATATGCTGAAAAGTATTACAATGATTTAATAGAAAAAATAGAGATGGAAGTATATCCATCTTCCTCCCATTACTTAATTGAAAGGAACTTTAGTATATTTTTAGGATCAATTAGTTATATTAAAAGCGAAGTAAAAAAGTGGTTTAAACTAGTTGAAGATAAATCAAAAGAAAGAGTTTGTATTATAAATAACAATCCTAAATTAGAACATTTAATAATAGGGGATAATATTTATCTTATGAATTGGGATAATTATATGGTTGATACGCCTATAATAGATTTATATAAATTATATAAAGTTGATAACAATTATATAGATTTTTATGATATGTATATTGAATATAGTAAAAATTTTACTTTAACAGAAGAAGAAAAGAAATTATTCTTTATAATGATTTCGATACCGCCTATAATTAAAGAAATTGATAATGAATATTTGAATACTAAAGATATAAGTAAAGTATTAAAATATCTATATAAAACAAATGAGTTTATAAAACTAATTAATTCTAAAAAAGAAATAAGCAATAAAACCAATTAATAAAAGAAGTATAATTATATTTATTCTTAAAGGGAATATTAATGTAAATATTATCTGCCATAAAAGAAAAAAACAAGACAGAAATATTATAATTACATTATATATTTCCTTGTTCTTTTTATATATATTTAAAAGCTCTTTAAATTTTTTCATAATATTATTCCTCTGTAATATTATATTTATATTTTTAAAGAAAGTTCTTTAAATTTTAAATAAAATATATTATAATTTATAATAGGTGAGAATATGAAGAAGGGTTTTATATCAATAACGATTATATATTCATTTCTATTAATATTTATATTTACACTATTAACTTTATTAGTTTTATATACAAGAAAATCAAGATTAGTTGATTCAATTTCTAATGAAGCAAAAGAACAACTATATATAACAACAACAGAAGAAACTAATTATGAAACAATTCATTTTACATATGATAGTACAGCACAAACTGGTCAACAATTAGAAATAGATAGAGATGGTTATTATTTTATAGAAGCTTATTCTGCTGAAGATAGTAATGAAAAAGCAACTTATGCTTCTGGATACATATATTTAACAAGAAACGATTATATACTTATATATGTTGGTGGTGCTTCTGATAGTGATAAATCGACAGATGTAAGATACTTTTCAACAATGGATAATACAACAGATATTTTGCGTAATTCAAGTGAAAGTAGAAGAGCAAGGATTTTATATGCGGGAAGTGGTTATGCAAATTCATTCATAAGTGGATATGCTGGTATGAATGCAGTATTATCAAGTAGTTCTGATAATATTGGATATATAACAAAGCATTATAGTGGCAAATACTTTTTAGATGGAAAAATAACAGAAAATGTAACTATACTTAAAAATAATCAAGCGACTAATGGAAAAGTGGATATTACTTATATAGGGAAGAGCTTATCAAAAAAGAATACTTCTCTTTCTAATGTAAGATATATAAAAGATTGCATAAATGGAAATAGTACAAATGTAAATAATCACTGGACAGAAATACAAGCTATAAAAGATGGTGAGAATATAGCTTTAAATAAAGCTGTAACAGGAACAAGTCCACAAAATAATGGTAGTACCCATTCATATTCAAATATGGTAGATGGTCAAATTAATAATATAACAACATCATCCGGATGGGGAAGATCAACTAGTTCTGGTAACCAATGCGTTACAATAGATTTAGGGACAACATATAATCTTGATGAAATAGCTGTATGGCATTATTACTTAGATAAAAGATCATACTATAAAAATGTAACATATGTATCCGCTACTAATGAAAATAACAGTTGGACAACGGTTTTAAATGAAAGTTCAATTGAAACTTCTCAAGGTAAAAGAATTAGTGCTTATAGCGATCCAACAAATGGTTATATTACTCGTGGATTAGTTGTATGGTATGACGGAAACGTTCATACTTCCCCATGGAAAAATTTATTTACTTCAGGAACATATAATGGAATAGTTAGTGGTACAACAAGGGGTAATAATTATTTATCATTTAACGGGACTAGTAGTTATGTTCGAGTAGGCAATTTAAATAATTCGAACTTTACTATTGAAGCTGTAATTATGTCAGATGAAAATACTAATGATGAACAATATATATTAAGTAATTTTGAAGATGGTGGATATACTTTATCAATTGATGATGAATATAAATTTAATGCATCTATTTATGCTAATACTGCTAATGAAGTAAAAACAGTAAAAACACCAACAGAAATAGTTGCAAATAAAATATATAGTGTTACCGCAACATATGATGAGAATGAATTACAATTATATACTTTAGGAAATTTAAAGTCATATTTGCCTTTAAATGATTCAATTAAGGAACCAACTAATAACACCAATTTAATTATTGGGGCCGATCCATTAGGCAATTTTCCTCAAACAATCAACCCACATTATTTTAAAGGAAAAGTATACTCAGTACGTATTTATAACTCAGCACTTACAGAAGATGAAATTTATCATAACTATTTAGTTGATAAAAGAAGTTTTGGATTGGAGTAGTTTAATATGAATAAAAAAGGATTTGTCTTACTAGAGACTGTTGTTGTTTTAATAGTTGTAGTTGTATCAATGCTTGGATTATATGCATCTTACTCATTTATATTTAAAAACTTAGAAAAAAGTAAATATTATGATAATATTAATGATGTATATAGAGTAAATGTTTTTTATAAAATGATTAAATCAGCCGGAAATCCAACAGTTGAAAATGGATATACAATAATTAGAAAATCTAATTGTACTGCTAAACTACAGGATTCAAATTGTGAAACTTTATTTGACGAGTTGGATGTTGAATACTTAATATATAATGATGTTAGAGTTAATAATATTATTAATAAAAATACTAATCTTTGTGCAGGTAACAGTAGTAATCAAAACTGCTTAAATAATACAGATATTAATTATATGAAAACTCTTGAACAGAATTATTCATATATTATAGGTGTTTTTAGTAGTGATGATGGTAGTGATAATTATTACTACTGTTCATTAAGAGTTGATGATGCAAGAGAGGTGTAAATTAATGAAAAAAGGATTTACTTTAGTTGAACTATTAGTTTCTATTGCTATTCTTTCAATAGCAATGGTATTTATTAGTGTGTTTGTATTAAATTTAAAAGATGATAGGGGTAAAGTTTTATTAAATGTTCCGGTTTTAATTGATCAAGCCGCTATTTCTAAAAAATTAAATTATGATGCTGAAGTAATGGGAATTAAAAGCATTACGCCTTATGGTAATAAAGAATATAGAATAGAATATTTAACAAATGAAGCGAGAATTATTAGAATAAGTGATGATAATAAAACATTAACTTATGATGATGGTAATTCAAATATATATCTAGTTAAAACTTTAAATAATAATGCATTTGGAAAAACTGTAAACGGAAATACAACATATTTTGATACAACATCTTCTGCAATGTCTGGTGGAAGTATTTACACGAAACTAACAATTTACTTAGCAGATGATGATAATATAAATCTTTATAACTATAATGATGGAAAATCAAGGGTAAGAGTTATTTTAGATGTAAATGGAGGTAAAGCATGGACAAGTAGCACTTGTCCCGCTATTAATGGATATAATTTTGAAGAAGTAACAAGCGAATGCTCTAAAACATTTGCAAGCGGAAGTGAAATTGGCTCTTTATTAAACCCTAGTAGAGCAGGCTATACATTTATAAGTTGGTATGATGCAAGAGGGGCTTTAGTAAAGCCAAATAAAGTATTAACTGAAAATGAAACTTTATATGCTCAATGGAACCCTAATAATTATCAAGTATCATTTGATAAGCGAGGTGGAACCGGAGGAATAGATGGTACAACTGCAACTTATGATAAAGTACTATCATTAAGTAGTGAAGATCTTCCTACTATGGTAGGAAAAGATTTTGCGGGGTATTATACCGCATCTTCAGGGGGCAAATCAATTATAACCGGTAGTGGTGAAGGAAGTGTTTGGAAATTTGAAGAATCTAAAACATTATATGCTCAATGGTCAACAAAAACTATTAACTGTCAACCAGGAAAATACTTGCCTAAGAACAGCGAAAGTTGTTCAAATTGTCCTGGAGGAAGTTTCTGTGCTGATAATCCTTCAACTTGTCAATATAGCACATCTGATGATTGTGGAATAACTGGAGAATGTAATCCGGGAACTTATTCGCAAACTGGAGCATCAGCATGTACACCATGTGCAGCAGGAACTTCTCAAAGTCAAAGTGGTAAAACATCTTGTACAGCATGCTCAAAAGGAAAATTTCAATCTGCGACGGGGCAAACATCTTGTAGTAATTGTCCAATTGGTTCATATCAAGATGAAACAGGACAACAAGAATGTAAAGTGTGTGCAGCAGGAAAAACTTCATCAATTGGTGCTCAAGGACAATGTACATCAAATTGCTCAAATAACGCTCATGTTGCCTCTTGGGAAACCCCAAGCTGGAATGCAAATACTGGAAGTGTTAATAATGTTTGTACAGTAAAAACTTGCGAAACTAATTATCACAAATATAATAATACTTGTGCTGCCGATACATATACTATTACTTATTATGATGGTTCACAAGTAGTACATCCAACAGGAGCACCAAAAAGTTATGCATATGGTGTTGGAGCAACAATTAATGCAACACCTACTAAATCTGGTTATACATTTAATGGTTGGAGTACTTCATCAACTATTAGTACAAGCAATACAAGTTTTTCTCAAACTATAGGTACTAATGTTACCGGAAATAAAACATTTTATGAGGCATGGTGTCAAAACTGTTCAAGTGTATCAAACGGAACATGTTCTTTAAATGCAGCTACAGCAGGAGCATGTACTTATACAACAACATGTAATTCAGGTTATATGCCTACTTCAGGTGAAGGCACACCAAATCCTGTATGTACAAGAAAATATACACTTTCATTTGATTGTAATGGTGGATCTGTTAATGAAAATCCAACACCTGTAGATATTCCAGAAGGACAATCATACAATTTACCAACGGATAATTATAATTGTGGATACAATATAATAGCTGGCGATAGTAGTGATCAAAATGTAAACCCAGCAGTTAATTATCAAATTGGTTGGTCAACTTCGAATTCTGCAACTTCTGGTCAAACCTCTATAACTCCAAGCGGAGACATTACAGTTTATGCTGTTTGGAAAAAACTATTTACATATGCAGGAGATTACACAATCATAAATGATGGAAATGGCAATTGGAGAGCTAAATTCAAAACTTCAGGAAATAAAACACTAACCATGAATAAATCCACTGATATTGATATCTTCGCTGTTGGTGGCGGCGGCGGTGGTGGCGCAGGTAATCCCGGAAATAGTAATACTCTTTACGCTGGAGGCGGCGGCGGTGGCGGCGGATATGTTAAAACATGTTCTGACTTGAGCGTTTCTGGTAGTATCACTATCACTGTTGGCGCAGGTGGAACAGCTGAAACAAAATCCAATGGTGGTAGAGGTGGCTCTTCTTCGTTTGGGACTTTATGTACTGCTGAAGGCGGATACGGAGGCCATTATGGTGGCTATGATAGATATAGAACAGGCGGCGCTGGCGGCGATGGTGGTTCAGGCGGTGGCGGTGGTGGCCAAAATGGTGGTGATGTTCAGCTTAAATCAGGTAATGGCGGAAGAAATGGCAATGCCGCCACATGTAATGGCTCATGTGTTAAAACTGAAAATAATCAGGCTGGAAACCCCGGCAATGGTTCTGATACTACCACTTGTGAATTTGGTGAGGGAAGCAAAGGGGCGGCAAACTGTAACACAGGTTATACTCTGTTTTCCGGTGGAGGCTCTGGTGGTGGCGGAAGCCGTAGCACCGGAGTGTTGTGTGCCAAGAGTGTTGGTACTCCAGGTTCAGGCGGCGGCGGAAAAGGCGGATGTTTATACGTTAGTAATGCTTGTAACTCTAATTCACAATATGGCACTGGCACTGCTGGTACTGCTAATACCGGTGGTGGTGGCGGCGGTGGTGCTTCTAGCATCATAAGCGGAACTTTTTATGCCGGTGGAGCTGGTGGCTCTGGTATCGTCATAATTCGTAATGCAAGATAAAGTAAATGAATTTCATTTACTTTTTTTTAGATTTAATATAAAATTATTTTAGAGGTTTAATATGGAAAATAATGCTACTCTTTTACCAGCTGATATTTATCAAGTTGTTAATAAATGTTTATTAAACGAACATGATAAACTTGTTTTATCTATGCTTTATATGCCTATAATAGGTAATGTAGCTATATCACTATATGAATCTTTATATAATGAATTAAAAGCTAATAGTTATATTTCTGTTGAGCTTACTCATCATCATTTGATGACTAATTTAGGCATTAGTTTGAAAGAATTAAAAGAAGCTAGAATGAAATTAGAAGGTATTGGTCTTCTTAAAACTTATTATATGGAAGGAAGTATTAATTCATACATTTATGAGTTATATAGTCCTATTAGTGCAAGTGAATTTTTTTCTCATCCAATATTTAATATGGTTTTATATAATAATTTAGGTAAAGAAGAATATGATAGAGTAGTTAATTATTTTAAAATGCCTTCTATAAATCTTAAAGGATATACTGATATTACAACTCCTTTTGATATGACTTTTAAGAGTAAAAACTATACTAATTATGAAATCGAGAATGAAGAAATAATTAAGAAAGAAAAATCTAAGTTAAATTATTTTTATGATTTTGATTTTGACTTATTAATATCATCTATGCCTAAAAATTTATTTAATATTAAAACTTTAAATAAAATAAATAAAGAATTAATTAGAGATTTAGTGTTTCTTTATGAATTAGATCCATATTCTATGAGTGAACTTGTTAAATCTTCTTTAAATGAGTCTGGTATGATTGATAAAGAAGAATTAAGAAAGAATGTAAGAAAGTATTATCAATATAATAATTCTAATAAATTACCTAGTTTAATATTTAAATCTCAACCAGATTATTTAATGAGTCCTAAAGGGGATAATTCTCCTAGAGGAAAAATGATTAAGGTTTTTGAAACTATATCACCTTATAAGTTTTTAAAATCCAAGAATAATGGTGTTAAACCTTCTGAAAGAGATATGAAGGTACTAGAAAGTTTATTAGTCGATTTTAAATTAAATCCAGCTGTTGTTAATGTTTTAGTTGATTATACCCTTAGAATTAATAATAATAAACTAACTAAAAACTATATTGAAACAATTGCTTCTCAATGGAAGAGATTAAAGATTGAAACAGCTAAAGAAGCCATGGAACAGGCCGAAAAGGAATATAAAAAGTATAAAAAATCTAGTATAAAAGAGTCTATAAAGAAAAAAGATGTTTTACCTTCTTGGTTTAATAAAGAAATTAAAAAAGAAGAATTAACTGAAGAAGAAAGACGTGAATTTGAAGAATTAGTAAAGGAGTTTAAATAATGGAAAACATTAATAACGTTTCAAAAAAAGTAATTTCTTCTAATGTTAAGACAAAAGCATTAAAACAAGAATTTATGAAAGCTTTGGAAGATCAAAATTTTGTTAAAGTAGTTAATAGATTAGATGTTGATGAATCAATACTTATTAATAATACTTCTAAATTACAAGACACAGTTAAAGAATTAAAGAATTGTAAAACTTGTAAAGGACTTCATATGTGCAAAAACAATTTATGTGGTTATGTAAGTTATCCTGTAAAAGAAGGAGAAGGCATAGTATTTGATTATGTACCATGTAAATATCAGAAAGAATTATTAAAAGAAAAAACTAATGTTACTTATTTTGAAGTTCCTAAATTTATTAAAGAAGCTAGAATGAGTGATATTATTCCTGAAAAGGAAAGATTAAGCATTATTAAATATATGAAAGATTTTATAAACAAATTTGATACAGATAAAGAGTCAAAAGGTTTATATTTATGTGGTTCTTTTGGAAGTGGTAAATCATATTTAATGAGTGCTTTAATAAATGAAGTATCTAAAAAGGGATATAATTCAGTAATACTTTATTATCCAAATTTATTAAGTAGTTTAAAATCATCATTTAATACCGAAGATTTTGATATAAAACTTGATAGTATAATGAAAAGCGATTTGTTATTAATAGATGATATTGGAGCCGAAAATAATACTTCTTGGTCAAGAGATGAGATATTAGGAACTATTCTTCAATATAGGATGGATAATGAGTTGTGTACTTTCTTTACTTCAAATTTAAATTTAGAAGAATTAGAAGAACATTTAAAGATTACAAATAATGGTGCCGAAAGTGTTAAGGCAAGAAGAATTATTGAAAGAATAAAACAACTTACTAATTATATGGAATTAATAAGTGAGAATAAGAGAAAATAGAATTAATAAAAAAGCACAGTAAGATTGACTTGTTGTGCTTTTTATAGTATAATACATCACTTTGAGGAGGGATATATATGCTAATTAGTTTATACTTATTATCAGTTTTATATACTAATTCAATGGGAGTTATTATATTATCTAGATGTAATCCAATAATTAATAAACAAATAGAAGAAAAAGGATATAAGAAAAAAGAAATATCTGATAGTGAATTAACAGGTAAAATAATAAAAGATTGCTTATTATTCTTAATTCCTGGTTATTATTTAAAGAAAGCATTGGATATGACTAGTAAAGATACTACAATTGAGAAAATAATAGAGGATAAGGTAAATGATGGTGAATTTGAAAGTGCAACAATTGATGAATATACATCCGAAGATATTCCAAATGTTGACAGTATATTTAAAAAAGAATCAAAGTTATCTCTTGGTAAATATGAAAGAACAACACCATATAAAGCAATAAGTAATCAGGATAGCATGTATACAGATATTAGATATCCTAATTCAGAAGATATAGATATGGATTTCTGGGAAGAAGAAGAAAAGGATATAGCTCCTTATTTAGAAGAGACCGTTGTTGAAGACAAAGAAATTAAATCAGAGCCAATGCAAGAATACTTAGAATCAATATCAGAAGATGAATTACTTGATATGGCTAGACAACTAGAAATGATTCGCAAATTAAAAAAAGATAATGAGAAATTTTTAAATAATAATGCAGCATAATTGAAATTAAAATAATTATGTGCTATTATGTATAAGTAAAGTGTTGAAAAGGACAAGATTATTAAATAAGTTTTGTAGAGAGTTAGTGGTTGGTGAAAACTAATAAATAAGTTTAATAGTTACTACCTCGGAATGGAGTTAATACCTCCCGGTTATAACCGTTATATTAATTAAGTTAAATCTTAGGATGGTACCGTGTTTATTTAAGCACTCCTTATGGAGTGCTTTTTATTTTGAAAGGAGAAAATTATATGAAAAATATTAAAGAAGATGAAAGATTAAGTGTACTAAACCATAGTTGTGCTCACTTACTTGCACAAGCAGTAAAACATTTATACCCAGAAGCAAAGTTTTGGGTAGGACCAGTAGTAGAAGAAGGATTCTATTATGATATTGACTTGGGAGATAAAAGTATTACTGAAGAAGATTTACCATTAATTGAAAAAGAAATGAAAAAAATAAGTAAAGATGGTAAAAGAATAGTAAGACATGAACTTAGTAAAGCAGAAGCTTTAGAAATGTTTAAAGATGATCCATATAAGATTGATTTAATATCTAGAATGGATGAAAATGATACAGTTATTAGTTGTTATACTCAAGGAGACTTTACTGATCTTTGTAGAGGACCACATGTTGATACTGTAAAAGAAATTAAGTATTTTAAATTGTTAAAATTTAGTGGAGCTTATTGGAAGGGCGATGCTAAAAATAAGATGCTTCAAAGAATATATGGAGTATGTTTTGAAACAGAAGAAGATTTAAAAGAGCATTTAGCTTTTCTAGAAGAAGCAAAAGAAAGAGACCATAGAAAGATAGGTAAGGAACAAGAATTGTTTTGTACTAATGATCTAGTTGGTCCTGGCATGCCATTGTGGTTACCAAATGGGGCAACAATCAAAAGAGTACTAGAAAGATATATTCAAGATAAAGAAATTAGTTTAGGGTATGATCATGTTTACACTCCTGCAATTGGAACGGTAAATTTATATAAGACATCTGGTCATTGGGATCATTATAAAGAAAATATGTTTCCTGTTATGAAAATGGATGATGAAGAATTGGTCTTAAGACCAATGAACTGTCCACACCATATGCTTGTATATAAGAATTCAATGCATTCATATAAAGATTTACCAATACGTATAGGCGAACTTGCACACGATTATAGATATGAAGCTAGTGGTGCTGTATGTGGACTTGAAAGAGTAAGATGTATGTGTATGAATGACGCCCACATATTTGTTACTCCAGAACAAATTGAGAATGAATTCTCAAATGTTGTCGAATTGATTTTAAGTGTTTATAAAGATTTCAATATTACTGATTATTCATTTAGATTATCATTAAGAGATCCGGAGGATAAAGAAAAGTATTTTCCAGATGATGATATGTGGAATATGGCAGAGGATAAACTTAGAAAAGTTTTGAATGATTTAAAAATTGAATATCACGAAGATATTGGTGAGGCTGCTTTTTATGGTCCGAAATTGGATGTTCAAGTCAAAAGTGCAATTGGCCATGAATTTACATTATCAACTTGTCAACTAGATTTCTTATTGCCAAAAAGGTTTGAATTGACATATATTGATTCTGATGGTGCAAAGAAAACACCAGTTGTTATCCATAGAGCTATTACTTCTACATCTGAAAGATTTGTTTCATATCTAATTGAAAGATATAAGGGCGCATTCCCATTATGGTTATCTCCACTTCAAGTAAATGTTATTCCTGTTAATAATGAATATCACTTAGAGTATGCTAATTGTATAAAAAAGGAATTAGAAAACCATAATATTAGAGTAAGTGTTGATGACAGAGAAGAAAAGTTAGGTTATAAGATGAGAGAATCAGTTATTAAGAAGACTCCATATACATTAATACTTGGTGATAAAGAAAAAGATACTAATACTATTAGTTATCGCTTAAGAGGAACTGAATCTACTGAAAATGTGACTCTAGAAGACTTTGTTAATAAGTTAGAGCAAGAGATAAAAGACAAAACAATATTCTAATAGGGAGATGAAAAACTTGACAAAAACCTCGAAATGTTGTATAATTATACCACTAATCTTAAAGGGGGTTTGTTTAAGATGAGAAATAGATTTTTATTAGATTATTTGGATGAGAATTATTATAAGAAATTAGAAAGAAGTTTAAAAAAATACAACATGATGGCTTATAAGAAATTAGTGTTTGATTTCTATCCTAAATTAAGAGTTGGTGAATTTGTTGGTGAACTTATTTCAATTAATAAACACGATCAAACTGAAACTTATGAATTAAAGTTACCTACAGATAATCTATTTGTTAAAGTTTATGGCGAAGTTAAATTAAACTATACTGTGTATAAAAATCAAAATACAGTTATGTTAAATTCACTTGAACCAAAAGAAATTTTAATGGATGGACATAAGACAGAGCTAACAGCTTATAAAGGAATAATGATTTCAAAGGCTAATGCTCAAAAAGAAATGTTCAAGATTGACTTAATTAGTAGATTAGAAGGAAATAAATAATTTCCTTCTTTTTTATTAAAAAATGTTGTAATTTTTATTTGATTATGGTATATTATTTTAGCGATGGACCTTTAGCTCAGTTGGTTAGAGCATCCGGCTCATAACCGGGCGGTCGCAGGTTCGAGTCCTGCAAGGTCCACCACTTATTTTGCAGGTGTGGCGAAATTGGCAGACGCACTAGACTTAGGATCTAGCGGGGTGACCCATGGGGGTTCAAGTCCCTTCACCTGCACCATT
>JAEEGL010767950.1_pt1 | contig 37373 bp, 32 predicted proteins | sample 9134231 | NCBI WGS metagenome assembly JAEEGL01 (sample SAMN16246548, study PRJNA631951) | gut metagenome | biome: gut microbiome; feature: rumen; material: fiber-attached | host: Bos | place: Iran: Karaj | collected 2018-10 | reverse complement strand
CCTCCCTGTCGAAAACATCATCGTTTTCCTTTAGTATTTTTCTTTTCTGACCGCTGCCCACAGGGTCGGTCTTCAATCCGTCATAAGGATAAAGCGTATATTTTTCAAATGTTTTTTCGAGCTCTGCCGCAAGATGTCTCCGGATATCTTCGTATTCGGGCATGCCGATCAGATTGTTGTTCTCTTCCGGATCAACGCTCAGATCATACAGCTGATGGCCTCCGAATATTCCCTCATAAACATATTTATACCGGCGGGTTCGTATCATTCTGACAGGTCCGTATTCATCTATGATACATATCTGACGGTCTTTGGGCAGACATCCTTTTGTCAGTTCTTCAAGAAACGATTCACCGGGAACAAGATCATCTTCGCTCTCAGTCTTAGGCAGTCCGAAAAACTCTCTCAGCGTAGGCAGAACATCGCAGTGACTGATAAGATTATCGACCTGTGCGCCTCGGCGTACAAATTTCGGTCCCCATACGATAAACGGAACTTTTACAGACGTATCATACATATTTTGCGGATACGTTCCGTTGCCTTTGCCCCATACTCCGTGCTGACCGAGATTCATCCCGTTGTCTCCGGAAAAGACGACGACTGTGTTTTCCGAGAGTCCATTTCGTTCAAGCGCAGCCATAACTTTGCCTATTCCCTCATCCATAGCGGTTATGGCAGAATAATATCCTTTGAGCAGATATTTTCTTTTTTCATCAGTATCGCCTACTTCGTCCATTGCTATCTGATCAGGGTGTAAGGCGGTAAACGGATGACAATCGAATCGGCAGCTGTCATACATCGAAAGAATATTTTTGCGATGCTGATCATGCGTCCACGGCATATGAGGTGCTGTATAGTGCAAATGAAGAGAAAACGGCTCCGATGGGTGGTTATCTATAAATTGCACCGCTTTCTGTGTGAAAAAATCGGTAACGTATCCGTTAAGATACTGCGGTTTACCGTTTATGCAAACATCGGGATGCATATATTCGCACCCTCCGCTCAAAAGGACTGTCCATTCGTCAAAACCGTCCCGCTTTTTAAGACTGTCGCCCATATGCCATTTACCCACGAATCCCATTCTGTAGCCTGCACTGCGGAGAATATCAAAACAGTTCGGGATACCTTCGAGATAATCAACAGCCTCTGTATCGGCTTTGTATCGGCTTTGAAGCTCTTCAGGCAGACTGCCGCAGGAAACATTGCCTCCGCAAAGCCAGTCATGAACTCCGTGCGCAGAGGGCATTCTGCCGGTAACAAGACTGCATCTTGCGGGAGAACAAACCGGCGACGCACAGAAGAAGTTTGTAAAATATGTGCCCTCATCTGCCAGTCTGTCAAGATTAGGTGTTATTATTTCGGGAGTCTCACGTCCAAGAGCCCATGCGCCGTGATCGTCTGAAAGGATAAAAACGATATTCGGTTTTTTCATACCGAATTCCTCTCTTAAATATCTGAATTTTTATGTCGCCGCTGCAATCATGCAAGACCTGGCTTGCACGGTTTTCCGATCGACTTTCGGTAAGCAAAAAACAATTCTTCGGTTGCAAGCGCCATTTTTGTAACGGAAAAATCTTCGCCGTGAGGATATATATACCATGTGTCCGTTAATGTATTAAGATCAACACAGTCACCGTGCTTGCCGAGATAATCGTATTCGATATGGCATGAATAAAGAGACGGAACGGGTTTTTCCATTTCAAAAAAATCGCCGTCAACATCGGTGCCTTTTACATGAAAGCCGTTCATATCGTGTATCAGAGTGCCTTCGCCAAGCCTGATAAACCGTTTTGCGTTAGGCAGAGAATCAACTGTTACGGCAAGGTTTCCGCTTGAATAAACGCCATCTTCAACTTCTTTTCTTACGTTTGTCCGCTCCCATTCATACCAATCCGGAATATGAGAAAACTCGGTATCTCCGTTTTCGGCTTCAAGCTCTCCGAGTTCGGTCATAACCCATTTTTTACCGCATGACCGGCAATATAGAGTATTGTTTTCGCTTGCCATACGGAATTCCGTTTTACATGACGGGCATTGATAAAGAACCTTATGAAGCCCCTCTGCCCGTTTTTTGTATGTTATATGTATATCCTTTTCTTTCTGCCAGTTGAAATCATCATATTGAAAAGCATCAAGAATTTTTTGATTTATTTCATCTGTTGATGCTGTTTTCAGCTGTTCGGGGGTAAAGAGAAGTGTCATTTCAGCCTCTGTAGGCGCAACTCCCCTGTCGTGAAGATTCCAGAACGGAGAGTTTATGTGATGTCCGTGACATATAAGCGATACGACAGGAACCTTCAGCAGGCGGCAGAATTTGCCCAACGATTCCGGAAGAACCGCAGTAGTGCCGCAAAGAGAGTATCTCGCTTCAGGATAAAGGACGATTATATCGCCGTTTTTTATGGTTTTCTGCAGCTGTCTGACAAGCGTGATGTCATTTGTGAATTTTCTTTTGCATATGCATCCAACGTCTCGCAGCAGTTTTTCGCGACCTATAAAACCGTCTATCGCAACAACATAATTTGCCCTGTTTGGAAATATCGCTTTTGTTGCGACCTTAAAATCAAAAAAGGCGTTGTGATTGCAAAGCAGAATATACGGCGGTTTTATCTCATCCATTCCCGTTTTTTGCAGCCGGACTTTGTGTCTGAGAAGGTCGGGAAGACTTATCAGAATAGTGAGCGGTCTCAGATACCATTTTGTGCGGACAGGCGGCGCCGCCATATCAAAACGGATAAACTCCCTGCGCATTATATCAACTCCGATCCATAAAATGATTTCAAGGCATTATATATTGTAATTATAACATAAAATCGTCACATATTCAAGAAAGAGGATAAAAGTCACAATTATTTTACATTTATTTTTCACGGCAAAAAAGCACGGAAAAACCGATCTTACGTGCCTGAACATAGTATAAATCACCTATGTACAACGGAAAAACAAAAACATCGCAAAAACCACCTGAATAAAGCCTGTTTATCGTCACAAAGTATCAGTTTTCATAAAATTCACACAATTGTACTTGATTTTAGGAGCAAAACAGTGTATTATTATTGCAAAGAAATGGCAAAAAAACAAATGCCATTCAAGAGTAAATAATTAAATGAAAAAAGGAGAAAAACATGAAACGCATTGCTACTTTATCACTCGTCTTCCTCTTTGTTTTCGCATTAGTTACCGGATGCGCCGGCGGCTCGTCATCTTCAGCAGCAGGCACATATGTAACAAAATCAGTGAACGGTGTAGCTGTTGATGATTACTTCAAGCAGGAACTCGGCGACGATGTCAGCGAAATGCTTGATATGCTTGGCATTGAATCGTTTTCGGAATTTCTGGTAATAGAACTCAAAGCAGACGGAACAGCCGTTATCACCAGCATGGCAGAAGATCCCGAAACCGCTTCATGGACACAGGATGGCAATAAGCTCATCATTACCGCAGACGGCGAACCGCAGGACTGCACGATCAACGGAAATGAGATCACAATAGGTCTTGAAGGCGAACAGATCGTTCTCATAAAGAAATAATCCGCATTTTCTATTAAACCTTTTCGAAAACATACGACCGCCGCAGTGTTGCGGCGGTTTTAGTTTCTGCGATTCAGTTCAGCACGAATTAATCGTGAAAAAGCATTTCGAAACAGATTGTTTTCCGGAGATACCGACGAAATATGAATTCCGTATTTCTTCATATGAGCAGAACCGCTGTAATGCGCTTAAACCTTACACCGAAACAAAACAATATTATTTCTTTCTTTTTCTCTCAAAAGCACATAATTATGGTGATAAAAGCGTCAGTTTTTTTATAATGGAGCATTTTTGCGGGAAGTGTGCTTTTTTTGTCAAAAAGTCTCTCTTGAAATTACTTATGTTTTGATTTATAATGTTTAACGATTGAAAAATTCAACTCTTGAAAGGAGAAATATATAATGAACGAACAATGCTCACGCGAGCTTCAGTATTCAGACGAAGTTGAAAGAATGTGCGTTGTTGCAAAAGGTCCTCATCACGGACCTGCCCCGATCCCCGAAGAGGGACGCTGGGTAAAAGCATATGACATAAAAGACATTTCAGGTCTTTCTCACGGTATAGGCTGGTGCGCACCTCAGCAGGGCGCCTGCAAGCTTACGCTCAACGTTAAAGACGGAATAATCGAAGAGGCTCTCGTTGAAACTCTCGGTTGCTCAGGCATGACCCATTCTGCTGCGATGGCCGCAGAAATCCTTCAGGGCAAAACACTTCTCGAAGCCCTCAACACAGACCTTGTATGCGACGCAATAAATGTTGCTATGAGAGAAATATTCAAACAGCTCGTTTACGGACGTTCACAGACCGCTTTTTCCGAAAACGGACTTCCCGTTGGCGCATCTCTTGAAGACCTCGGTAAGGGTCTCCGCTCACAGATCGGCACCATGTTCGGCACAAAGGCCAAGGGCGTACGTTACCTTGAAATGGCTGAAGGCTACGTTCTCAACGTTGCAATGGACGAAAACAACGAAATCATCGGCTACAAATTCATACATCTCGGCAAAATGATGGACGCCATAAAGAAAGGCGTAGATCCGAAAGAAGCGTATGAGAAAAACATCGGAACATACGGCAGATATGACAACGCGGCGAAATATATCGATCCGCGTCATGAATAAGGAGGCGGGATCTGATGGCATTGTTTGAAGGATACGAAAGACGTATTGACAAAATAAACAAGACTGTAAAGGAATACGGTTTTTCATCTATTGAAGAAACTCGCGATTACTGTCTTTCAAAAGGCATAGATGTTGACGCCATAGTTAAAGGCGTTCAGCCCATTGCATTTGAAAATGCCGTATGGGCATACACTCTCGGCTGCGCTATCGCACTGAAACTCAATAAAAACAACGCTGCCGATGCTTCCGAAGCCATAGGTATAGGACTTCAGGCGTTCTGCATTCCCGGCTCTGTTGCCGAAAACCGCAAGGTCGGTCTCGGTCACGGAAACCTCGGAGCAATGCTTCTTCGCGAAGAAACTGACTGCTTCTGCTTCCTTGCAGGACATGAGAGCTTTGCAGCAGCAGAGGGCGCTATAGGTATTGCAAGAAAAGCCGACAGAGTGCGCACTAAACCCCTTCGCATCATTCTGAACGGTCTCGGCAAAGATGCCGCTTATATCATTTCAAGAATAAACGGATTCACATATGTTGAAACCGATTACAACTTTGCAACTGAAGAGCTTAAAATCGTTCGCGAAGTAAAATTCTCAGACGGTGAAAGAGCAAAAGTTCGCTGCTACGGCGCAAACGATGTTCTTGAAGGCGTTGCGATAATGAAGCATGAAAAAGTTGACGTTTCCATTACAGGCAACTCAACCAACCCCACACGTTTCCAGCACCTTGTTGCGGGCACATATAAAAAGTGGGCAATAGAAAACGGTAAGAAATACTTCTCCGTAGCTTCAGGCGGCGGAACAGGCAGAACACTTCACCCCGACAATATGGCGGCAGGCCCCGCTTCATACGGTCTTACAGACTCAATGGGCCGTATGCACGGTGATGCTCAGTTTGCAGGATCATCTTCTGTTCCCGCTCATGTTGAAATGATGGGGCTTATCGGCGCAGGCAATAACCCGATGGTTGGTATGACTGTTGCATGTGCGGTCGCTGTTGCGGAAGCGCTCAGGAAATAATCACTCGATACAATAAAAAACCGGACGTCTTTTCGACATCCGGTTTTTTTTCGATCAATCTTTTTGTTTATTCTTATTTTTTTCGGCAAGTGCGACAGTTTTATCGACATAATTATCAAATGAAATCTTCAAACGCTTGAAATATGCCGTGTTTATGCTGTAAAACAGCTGAAGTCCGTCACGCTTTGAAATATAAATAATATTATCGTTTCTGAGACCGCCTACATGACGTCCGACGGTAGTGATGGGTATATCCATTATTTTAGAAAGTGTTGAAATGGTGATTTTACCGTATTTTGCGATCAGGTCTATAAGTTCCACGCGAATGTCGTTGCCGGCTGTAACTATAAATCTTTTTGCATCTACGGGTTTTGTCTGTCCGCGATTCCAGAAGCATTCGGTATGTCTGTAACCGAGAAGCATATATGCCTTTTTACCTTTTTCATGGCATGAAACGGCAAACTGGTTAACGAGTGGGATCGCAACGTATGTTTCATCATATTTTTCCGGACTGTATGAAAACTCCTGAGAATAAAGTTCAAGATTCAGTCCGCTCTTTATCTGTTCAAAAGCATAAAGTGATTCTTTTTCGTATTTTTTGTGAAGCTCGCTGACGTGCTTATATACTCTGTTGAAATAATCAGCCAGCACTTTTACGGCATAATCAAAATCGTTAAGGATATATGTAACTTTGAGCTTGAATTCGGAAGAATCGCTGAGTTCTTCCATTTGAGTGATGAAATAAGCGGGATTTTTTCGGAATTCGGAAATATCGGCATCGTCGCCGAAGATCGTTTTTATAAATATATTAAAAAGTGACTCTTTTTCTTTTACAAAAAGCTTGTTTACGGTTTCAAGATCAAAATTCTCCGCATAATTCTCGCCGACTTCCTGCAAAAACCTGATCAGACTTGAATTGCCGTCCGGTCTTACAAGCGCAAATGGCGCAAGATAATCAGGCAGTTTGTCTGTCCTCTCTCTTAAAAAATGCAGACATTTTATCATAAAATCAGTATCTTCATAAACCGATAAAAATTTCTTTTCGGTATACACATCGTAAAAATAATCTGTTAAGAAAAATGCCGTATCATAAATTTTGCCCATTTCGGGATTAAAAATCATACTTACTTATCCTCCTTGTTTCATTTTTTTGAATAATTGTTGTGTTAGTTTTATGTCATATTTTACTTCATTTTTTTTGTTTTGTCAATGGAAAAAATCATAATTTTTTAATTTAAATATAATAAATTTTGTCAATCAAACGCAAAAATGAAAAGATCAAAACAAAACAGATATACTATGCCAAAAAACAGCATATTCGCTTCCATATGATGTTTTTTTTGGGGAAATGTTTCTATAAACGGAAATAGGCATGCAGTTTTCAAAATCTGGACTATGGATATATAAATATAATTCCCGGTTTTTTTTCTTGACAAAATTGTGCGATTGTGATATAATAAAAAAAAATGGTGATTGATTATGAAAAAGTCTGTTTCTCTGTTTTTTTTCGGTATTATGATGATTTCCGTTCTGCTTTCGGTATCATGTTCACAGGCACCGGAAGTTTTTGACGTTGACCTGGACACCGATCTTGCGATCGATATGTCAGATATAACATTCCGCTGGGGTACGGCGTGGTTAACGCAGTTTTATCCGAGCGAAGGTTTCAGTAATGCGGGAGACAAAATGCGTGCTCATTACCGCGAAATTGAGAAAGAACTCGGCTGTAAAATCGAATTTCTTGCATGGCAGGACGGCGGAACGAGGGTAATGGAGCAGGTGGCTGCAGGTATGCAGACGCTCGACGTTATAGACAGCCATGCCACTAATGCCGGAATTGAGCTTTATCGTGCAGGCTTGCTTACACCGGTGGATGATATTCCGAACATAAACGGCTACGATGAAAAATTCGGACCGCTCCGTTTTCGTCAATACGGTATATTTGACGGAAGACTATACGGACTTTACCAGTATAACTGGGATTTCGCTCCCGAATTTGCGTGCTCCATGACATTCAACACAGATATGCTCAATTCTTTCGGTCTTACTCTCCCCTATGAATATCAGGAAAACGGAAGATGGACATGGCAGGAATACGAAAATCTGCTTTTCTCTGTAGCTGACGCTGCAAAAAACTACGGATACGATTCAAAATTTGCGCCCCATGTTGCAAATATGCCCGAACGTGACGCCTTAGGTTTCATGTTTGTAAACGGGTGTCAGGTAATAGAAAAAGACGCAAACGGAAATTATGTTTTCGGCCTTGACAATCAGAAAGGCATAGATGCTCTTGAATACCTGAAACGTCTTTATAATGAAGATCTGTATGTCGTAGGCGATGTCAATGTGTTTATGAAAGATAAAAATGCCGCTTTTATGACAACAGAGTCGTATTATGCTACACATTTTACAGAAAACAACGAAAGCAACTACCTGCCGGGAAATGACATCACATACGGCTTTATCAATTACCCGCACGGACCGAACGGCGATGAAAACTGTGTTTCTGCGTATGTTCATAAAGTAAGACGTCTCAACTGGGTAATCAAATACAGCGGCAATGAGCTTTCGGATATAGGCATTTTCCTTGACAAAATGTTTGAACCGATCGATGATGAAGGCGGATGGAGATCGTCTCTTGAGCGCTACGTTTTCTTCGATCAGAGAGACTTTGATAATTACAGCTTTATGCTTGAACACATCAATTACAGGCACGATCTTGATCTCGGCGAAAACGCCTCAAGCAAAATGGACGATGCATTCACGAACGTTATCACACGTTCAAGATCGGCAACGGAAGCGTTCAATTCGATCCGTACGGTTGTAAACGAGGCAATCGCGAAAAATGTTAACTGGGTGTTTGAAGATATCGTTGCGCAGTAGCAAATCTTTTAAGAACTGTTAACACTATTATTAAACAAGCCCGAAAACATTACCGTTTTCGGGCTTGAAAACCAAAGTGCTTAAGCGTTTTATTATCCGACGTCCATTCCGCCGTTGTAAGTGGGAATATCCGAGTTATTGGAATGCTCAAAATTCTCATCGTATAAACTGATAAAATATCCAAAATCGCTTGCAGGCTTAAAGTGTATCAGTTGATCATAGGTTGCGTGAAGAGTAAAATAATATTTAACATTTGTAGTAACATATAAACCGTTATCCACCTCTTCCGTAACTGTTTCCAATGCAACAATATAGCCTTCGTCGTCAAGTCTCGTCGTTTCCAAAGAGGTTAAGAAGTTCTGTCCCGGAATAATGTGTGTTCCGTAGCGGAAAAACTCAACCATAACCCGATAATAAACATCATCCTCGTAATATTCCATTGCATCTTCAAGCGACGCAGATAAAAGAACTGTCCCGTTGTTCACCGTAATATCTTCATTCGGTTTAGAATCTCCGAGGCCCGAGATCATCGGCTTTCCGTTCAGTATTTCCTGATTGAGCGGACCGTTTGAATCGGGGACTTCCTGTATAATGTCTATAATGTCAGGCATACCGATATCCGGATTTTCAACTGACGGATCGGTTTCGATCGCAGTTTTTTCGGTCTCCGGCTTAGTTTGTTCAACACTCGGTATGATCGCGGTGTTTTCGGCAACGGTTTCCTCAATAACCGTCTGCTCTACCGTTTCAACGTCTTCCGTTTCCGCTATCGGGTCCGTTTTCGGTGTGAGCTTGGGATATGCGAAATATACTCCCGCAATCAGCACCAGGCAAGCCGCCGCTGCCGCAACGTACTGCCAACGAAAATGCGCCGTTTGTTTCTCCGCTTTTTCAACAAATTTGCTGTCTATACCGCCTATGGCGTCCAGTAATTCATAATCTTTCATACTGTAAAACCTTTCCTTTCCAGATATCCCCGAAGCTCCGTTCTCATTCGGGAAAGCATCATTTTTACTTTGCTTTGGCTGAAACCGTACCGTCTGCCGATTTGCGGGACTGTATCGAAAAACCAGTATCTTCTTACAAACACGTTCTGCTGCTCGCTGCTGCGGCTTTCAAGAAAAGCGTTTATCGCTTCCGCAAGCTCCGATGACTCGATTTTTTCTTCCGCAGCCATCCCTTCGGAAGGTATGCATTCCAATATCTCTTCGGTAAGTTCGCAGAATATCGCGCTTCTTTTTTCGCTGTTTCTCTTTCTGCATATATCTATTGCAAGATGTCTCGTTATTTTTCCAAGAAACGAAAACAGATATGTTCTCGGCTCATTCGGCGGAATAAGCTTCCACGCGCGCATATAAGTGTCGTTTTCGCATTCTTCAGCGGACTGCATATCGTTTACTATCCTGTTTGCCGCCGCGAGCAGCTTCGAGCCGTATTTTCGCTGCGTTTCGGCTATCGCCTTTTCGTTTCTCGAAAAATACAGATCCACGATTTTCGAATCGTCCATTTCAGCTTCTCCTTTGGTTTATTCGGGCGCCTTCACCCTTATAAGCGTATTTTACGCCCGAACCGTCACAAGATTGTCTGAGGTTTTGTATGAATAAAGGGGCTGTCTTATTGCGACAGCCCCTTTACTTAAGCTATTCTTTATTATACCTTTTCGTAGCTTATAATCCACGACTTCAGCACTGATTGCACTTTTGTTACCTTCACAGTAACGGTATCACCTGCTTTAACACCAGGATTTTCAGATGAGCAAAAGTTCAAGTGTTCACCCGTTGTCATATTGTAACCAAACGCACTTTCAGGAATCAATTCCGAAACCGTAAATGTAACAACTTTCGGTAGTCATTTTAGGTTTTTGATAATTCGTGGACCAGACTAACGTTTGCTGAACTGCGGAGCGCGTCTTGCGGCTTTGAGACCGGGCTTCTTTCTTTCTTTCATTCTCGGGTCTCTTGTAAGGAAGCCTGCTTTTTTGAGCGTGGGCTTGAGGTTTTCGTCAGAAACAACGAGAGCTCTTGCAAGTCCGTGACGGATAGCGCCTGCCTGACCGGAAACGCCGCCGCCTACTACGGTAGCTTCGATATCATATTTGCCCGTAAGAGCTGTAGCTTCAAGGGGCTGACGGACGATGAGCTTAAGAGTTTCGAGACCGAAATAATCATCTATATCTCTGCCGTTGATGGTAATTTTACCTGTTCCCTGATAAACGCGAACGCGTGCAACAGAATGTTTCTTTCTTCCTGTTCCGTAAAAATACGGTCTTTTGGATTCGTACATCAGTTTCGTCCTCCTTAGTCAATGTTGAATACTTCGGGCTGCTGAGCTGCATGCTTGTGCTCAGGTCCGCTGTAAACACGAAGACGGCGCATAGCGCTGCGTCCGATTACGTTGTTGGGGATCATACCTTTTACGGCGAGTTCGAAAACGAATTCGGGATTCTTATCCATCATGGTTCTGTATTTAACTTCCTTCAGACCACCTACCCAGCCGGTATGATGACGATACAGTTTCTGATCGAGTTTTTTGCCTGTCCATATAACTTTATCGGCGTTGACAACAATTACAAAATCACCGCAGTCAACGTGAGGTGTGTATGTCGCTTTATGTTTGCCTCTTAAAAGAACGGCGACTTCTGCGGCAACACGGCCGCAAGGCTTGTTTGCTGCATCTACAACGTACCATTTACGTTCAATGTTCGCAGCGTTTGCCATGAATGTTGACATGATTATATCCTCCGTTTTATTTTTCAATACCCGCAAATTATATCACAAGAGCATTTAATTGTCAATACCTGTTTTGAAATTTTTATTGCTGTGATTTTGCAATCTTCATTTTTCTCTGTTTTTCTCGTATTTTCTTCGTTTTTCTCAACTGCAAAAATAAAATTTCACAAATTACCTGATAGATAAGCGGTAAAAATCGTCGAAAAATGTTATTTTCGCAGCAGTTTACAGAATTAAAAATTGAAGAAATCAATAAATATATAAAGATATTCTTGGTTTTGACTAAAAAAAACACGGTTTTTTGCCGAAATCATCCGAATACCGCTGTATTTTACGAACGCGGCTGCAGACAAAAATAATACGGCAAACGCTATTGACAAATCCTTTTAGTTATGTCATAATAATCCCGAAAATAAATGCCTGTTATGCTGAACGGACCGATTTCACAAAAAACGGCATTTGAAACGGGAGACGATATATGATAATTCCGATTAAAATACGCGTGACCTCAATTATCCTCAAAGTTATCGTTTTTATTTCCGCATTTCTCGGTGTATTCTTGAGCGCATACGCATCAAAGGACGTATTTATGGGCGGCAGCACGGTATTTATGTTTTTTACGATACAGTCAAATATTGCGATCGCGCTCATTTCATTTGTCGGGATATTTTTTCTTGTCGGTAGCAAACCTGTAAACCGTATCTGGTATGTGATCAAATTTGTCGGGACAGTATCTATTACACTGACAGGGGTTGTTTTCACATTTGTTTTAGCGCCTACACTCGGAGAATATGCGTGGAATATTCAGAACATTCTCACTCATGTAATTGTTCCTGCTGTTTCGATCATTGACTTTTTTATTACGGGAATTTACGGCAACATCGCAAAACGCAATATTATCTTCGTAATCGTTCCCCCTGTTGCATATGCGGTCTATGCAGGCATCGGATATGCGCTTGGATGGGAATTTGCCGAGGGGATCAACTATCCGTATTTTTTTCTCAACTGGGGCAGTCCTGCAGGCGCGTTCGGGTTTTCCGATACACTTCCGTTTATGGGGACAATGTGGTGGATTTTTGCCTTACTGATTTTTCTTATCGCCGTAGGTTACGTTTATCTTCTGATCATCAACATAATAAAAAAAACGATGGAAAGGAAGCAAGACAATGCAGACTGATTGTGAGATCATCGGTATAAATGAAAATTCATTCCGGATAGAAAACAACGGCGTAAGAATGTTTCTTTTGCTCGGAACAAAGAAAGCTCTTCTTATTGATTCGGGAATGACCGCTGAAAAAATAAAGGATACGGTAAAAAGCATAACTTCGCTGCCTGTAGAACTGTTCAACACACACGCAGACCCTGATCATATAAGCGGAAACATCGAGTTTGATAAATTCTATATGCATCCTGCGGAAGAGGAAAATTACAGAAATCATGGAGGCAAAGGCACGATCATACCCGTTTGTGAAGACGACGTGATCGATCTCGGAGAAAGACCGCTGAGGGTTATCGATCTTTGCGGACATACACCGGGAAGCGTTTCGCTGATGGATGAAAAGGCGCGTGTGCTCATAAGCGGCGACCCTATACAATACGGTACGATATTCATGTTCGGCAAAATGCGGAATATGAACAGATATATAGAAAGTCTTAAAAAACTCGAACGACACCGACACAGATTTGATGAGATATGGCCGTCTCACGGAGCATTCCCGCTGAAAAACGACGCCATAGACTTTGTAAGAGGCTGTGCGGATAAGATCGTATCCGGTGATGCCGAAGGACAGCAGGTTGTCTTTCACGGAAACACCATTATCAGATACGATTTTGAAAAAACGGTTTTTTTATGCGATCAGAACCACAGGAGGGAAAACAAATGAGAACGATACGCATCACCGGAAAAGGAAATCTTAAGATCCATCCGGACATAACACGGATCACGATCACCTTGACCGGTCTTTACAAAGATTATGCGGAAGCGCTGCGGCGCTCTTCGGAAGATACAGAAAAGCTGAAAGATATTATTTCGGTTTTCGGTTTTGAAAGAAAAGATCTGAAAACTATTGATTTCAGCGTGGATACCGAATACGAAAGCTATCGCGAAAACAATGAATACAAACAGCGTTTTGCGGGATACAGATACAGGCATGCGATGAAGATCGAGTTTGAATCGGACAATGACAGGCTCGGAAGAATTCTTTATTCTCTCGGAAACAGCGCGCTGAACCCTGAATTTTCGATAAGTTATACCGTAAAGGATCAGGAAGCGGCAAAAAACAGTCTGCTTGAGAAAGCCGTTGCAGACGCAAATCAAAAAGCCATTGCGCTCACAAAGGCTGCGGGAGTAAGTCTGAAGGAAATAGTATCCATCGATTATTCGAGGGCAGAGCTGAATATGGAGATCAGACCTATGAACAGAATGATGGCTTTCAGCAAAGCGACCGCAAATTATGATACCCAAGAAAGTCTGAGCATGGATATAGAGCCTGACGATATAAACGTTTCTGATACGGTAACAATTGTATGGGAAATCGTGTAATAACGAAAATACTCGGTTTATGATGATTTTGAAATAATAAAAAAGCCATACGCAGGTTTAAAGCCGGCGTATGGCAGTTTTTATCCTGTTTTCAGTTGACATCGGAAGGAATCATTTTTGCGAATGCAATAGCTGCTTTTTTGAGCATATCTATCTCTTCCTGAAGTTCGGAAATCTGCTTTTTCAGATCTGCAATTTCCTCATTTTGCTTATCAATGTTTCTCAGCATCGAGTCTTCGGGAGTTTCATTTTTTGCATTTTCCTCCATGTAGGAAATAAGCTCCTGTTTTTCCTCTTCGGATATGATAACATCGCTTGTATCGGGAATGCTTATTTTTTCGGCGGGCTCTTTATTAAGAGTAACGATGACCCAGTTTTTTACTGTAAGATAAGGAATACCGAGCTCTTTGCTTACCTTATAAACGCTTTCGCCGTCTTCTATTCTTTTAACAACTATTTCTTTTACTTTTTCATTGTAGCGTTTTTTGCGATTCGTGTTTTTTCTGTTCTTAGCTTCTTCAAGCAGCGTCTGTATAAGCTGATCTTTTCTGTCGATCCAGCTTTTTATAGTGAGTGTGGAAAGTCCTGTTTTTTTAGCAACTGAATTGCGCGATTCACCGTTTTCTATTCTGTCTACGATTGCAAGCTTATAATCGGTTGTATATTTTTTCTGAGACATTTTTCTACTCCTTATCATTATTTACAAGTTCCTTTACGGATGCTGCAAGCCCTGCAACTGACTGGATCTGAGACGGAATGATTATCTTTGTTGCCTTACCGTCTGCAGCGGCTGTAAACGCTTCAAGCGACTTTATGGCAATCACTGCATCTGACGGATTTGCCTCGTTCACAAGTTTGATACCCTCAGCAACAGCGGTCTGAACTTTCAGAATAGCTTCTGCTTCACCTTCCGCTTCTCTTATCTTTACCTCTTTTTCCGCTTCTGCTGCAAGTATAGCCGCCTGTTTCTGAGCTTCTGCTTTAAGGATCACGCTTTCTTTCTGACCTTCTGCTACAAGAATAGCGCTCTTCTTGTCGCCCTCGGCGCGAAGGATCGCCTCACGTCTTTCACGCTCAGCTTTCATCTGCTTTTCCATTGCGTCTCTGATTTCTTTGGGAGGAATGATGTTTTTCAATTCGACACGGTTTACTTTTATTCCCCACGGATCTGTTGCTATATCAAGTATCGATCTCATTTTAGTGTTGATGAGATCTCTTGATGTAAGCGTTGCGTCAAGCTCAAGGTCGCCGATGATATTACGCAGCGTTGTAGCCGTGAGATTTTCGATTGCTGACATAGGATTGTCTACGCCGTACGCAAAAAGCTTTGGATCGGTGATCTGAAAATACACTACCGTATCTATCTGCATGGTAACGTTGTCTTTTGTAATGACCGGCTGAGGCGCAAAGTCAACGACCTGCTCTTTTAAGGTTACGGTTTTTGCAACGCGTTCGATAAACGGAATTTTAATGTGAAGACCTGTCTGCCACGTTTTTACATAGGCTCCAAGGCGTTCTACTACCATTGCCTGAGCCTGCGATACGATTTTGATATTGCTTATGATGATCACAAGAAGCAGGATCACAACGGCTCCCCCTGCTACAAGACCGGCGTTAAGTTCGTTTGGCATGATTTTTTACCTTTGTCAAAAGACGTCCTTCCTTAATTGATAATTTATTTTTGTGTATTGATTTCATTCCCGGGTTTTACAATGGCTTTTACGCCTTCTATGGAAACGACCGTAACTTCGCTGCCGATGCCGATCACCGAACCGTCCGAACTTCTCGCTGTCCACTCGGTTCCGTTGATCTTAACTGCTCCTTTTGCGGCAACATTATCGATCTGCTCGGTAACGATCGCGGTTTTACCTATTGCCTGCTCGTAATTTGTGGCGACTCTCTTAGGAAGAATATATTTTTTGACGAGAGGCCTCGTGAGTATGAGAGACACCGCAGAAAAGACAATGAATAAAATGACCTGAAGCCATATTTCCGCACCGAGGACAGACGAGATCAAGGCGCAAAGCGAACCGAAGGCAAACCAGATCGATACAAGATGCACGGTAAGCGCCTCAAAAATTATAAAAACAAACAGCATAATAAGCCAGAATATTGTCATATTAATAAAAGCGGGTAATTCAGTCATAAAGGCACCTCCCTGATACGCATAAAAGGCTGAATTTTACTATAAATCGCAAATATAGCATTAATGATAATTATACATACAAATATTATCATATTATGCTTGAAATTGCAATATCAAATTATGACTTTTTTCGCAATATAATGAAAACTTTTCAATTATCGATGTCTGTTGACAGTTTAACATTTTTTGCGGTCACAAGACTTCTTATTTTTGTCGTTTTTTTTGAAAGCAAATGCAGTATCTGTGTTAAGGGGTTCTTGGTCTGCGCATTTTACCTCAAAAATAAAAACGATCTTCCGTAAAATTTCAAATCACACGCATTTGACTTTTTTTATTCAATAAAAAGACTTAAAAACAGGGAAATAAGACTTGATTTTCCCTCGGAATAATGATATAATATCAATGTATGTTATAATGGGGGTGGAATGTATGGGCGATTTCTTTTCGGAAGTCTGGAGTTTTATAGTTTCAACGATTTCAACCATAAGCTTTTTTGACATTCTGGATATAGCGCTTGTCTCTGTTCTTGTATATGTTGTAGTAAAGTTTTTCAGAGATACAAGAGCCGCATTCCTTTTCAAGGGCATTGCCCTTGTGCTTATACTGTTTTTTCTTTCAAGTATTTTCAAGCTCACGGCAACCAGCTTTATAATAGAATCGTTCCTTGAGTTTGGTGCGCTTGCAATAATTATCATATTTCAGCCTGAAATCCGCTCGGCGCTTGAAAAAGTCGGCCGTAACGGGCTGAAAAGCATTCCGCTTTTGCCGTTTGACGAGAACTCGGTGCATGAAGATTCGACGACCGAGATGATCAACAACGTCTGTAAAGCCGTGGCATACTTTTCCGCGACAAAAACAGGTGCCCTCATCGTTCTTGAAAGAAGCATAAAACTCGGAGACATCATATCTTCCGGCAAATCCGTACCCCTTGATTCAGATACGACCCCTGAACTGATAATGAACATCTTTTTCAATAAAGCGCCTCTTCACGACGGCGCAATGATAATACGTCAGAACCGTATCATAGCCGCAGGATGCGTGCTTCCGCTTTCGGAGTCCTTAATTGATAAAGACCTCGGCACAAGGCACAGGGCAGGCGTGGGCATATCCGAAGTTTCAGATGCGGTAGCGGTAATAGTTTCTGAAGAAACAGGAATAATATCGCTTGCCGTTGAAGGAAAGCTCAACCGCAGATATACTCCCGATGTTCTGCCTCAGGCACTTTCAAAACTGCTTATCAAAGACGATGCTCCGCGCAGCAGAAAAGAAGTTCTTAAAGGTCTGTTGAAGGGAGGAAAGCAGAAAGATGAGTAAAATATCAGGTTTTTTTGAGAAGCTTTTCAGAAATTCTCTTTTTCTTAAAATCCTTTCGGTAATAATCGCCGTTGGTATCTGGCTCTATATAGTTAATGTGGCAGATCCCAGAAGGACCGAAGAATATACAAATGTTCCCATTGCTTTCATTTATGAAGGAACTGTGCCGTATAACAACTCACTTATGCCGCTTGTTACAAGCCGATCTTTTTTTGTCAATGTTCGTGTTTCCGGTTCGAGATCAAGTTTGATGAACTACTCAAAAGATAAAATATCCGCATCACTCAATTTCAACTCCGTTGCGGCGGCAGGAATATACGATGTTCCGATAAGCATTTCACTGGGCGACGACAGTCTCACATACGAAATACTCGGTTCAGATACAATAACGCTTGAATTTGTCCAAAAAAGCAGTATTACGCTGAATGTTGATTTTCAGCAGACCGGAAGCTACAAAACGGGATATTCCGTGATCGATCAGACCGTTTCACCCGAAACGATAACAGTCGAAGGTCCGAAAAATATCGTGGATACGATAAGCTACGCCGAAGTTACGGTTGATGTGACCAACGCCGATAAAAATATAGTCGAATCAGGGGATATCCTGCTTCTTACTGCGGACAGATCGTATGTTGACCGCACATATCTTTCGCTCTCGTCATCACAGGCCACTGTATCCGTTGCACTGCAGTATAAAAAGTCGGTCAAAATAGCAACGACTCTTGTAAATCCATACGGAGGCAATGAGTCGGCATACGCCTCGGTTTCTTACTCACCTTCGCCGTATCTGCAGCTGCAGGGTGACGAAGAGATGCTTTCATTTATAGACACATACAATATCGGAAGCATTAATCTTGCAGATATCACGGACTCACGTAAAACATTCGAATTTACCGTACAGAATCAATCCGGAATCGAAATCGTCAGCGACAGCAAAACGATAACCGCAACCGTAGATCTGGGCAACGCCGTGATCAAAAATTTCCGTCTTTCATCAACAAATCTTAAAAATGCCGAACTTCTGAATATTCCCGAAGGAAAAACGGCAAGAATAACCGATCCGTATAAGGTCATCACTTTACGGGCACAGGAATATACTCTTGCTGAACTGGATTCGAACTCATTCTCTCTTTCCGTAGATCTTTCTTCGATTCCGAATGAAAAAGGCGAATATCCGCTTATTATAGGGCTTCCCTCCGGTGTTTACGGGGGCCTCATGAACAGATATTATGTAAACGTTCTGATCGAAGACGTTGAGCAGTAGTATGTGTAAAATCAAAATGCTTTACATTGTATTTTTCAATTTCTGAGTGTAGGTGTATGAATGGGTGTCGATAAAAACGGACTTATCAGAGATGTCCGATTGCCGTTCGGCCTTTCGGATGATGAGGCAGTAGCAGAAGCTCTTAAAAGAGAGGGGCTTTCACGTTCGTCGAAAGCATTTGTTCTGAGACGCTCCTTAGACGCCAGAAGAAAAGAGATCTCGGAAGTATTCACGATTGCACTTTCGGATTTTTACTCCGATTTTTCATATGATTTTACTGAAGAATACGGCAATAAAAAGAAAGTTCTCATAACCGGCTTCGGTCCTGCAGGGCTTTTTGCCGCTTATCTGCTTGCCGCATACGGCTTTTGCCCGACAGTGGCTGAACGCGGAAAACCCGTGGACGAAAGAGTGAAGGATGTTGAATTTTTCTGGAAAACAGGCATTCTCGATCATGAATCAAACGTTCAGTTCGGCGAAGGCGGTGCCGGAACTTTTTCAGACGGAAAGCTCACAACAAGAATAAACGACAAAAGATGCCGGTTCGTTCTCAACACTTTTGTCGGTTTCGGCGCAAACAGATCGATCCTCTCGGCAGCAAAGCCCCATATCGGTACGGATGCTTTGCGTTCCGTTATAAAAGAGATGCGGAAAAAGATTGTTTCACTCGGAGGAGAAATTCTTTACAACACAAAGCTTACGGACATTGATATCGAGAACGGACGTTTAAGTTCGGTATACCTCAACGGAGAACGAAAACAATACGACGCGCTCATTCTTGCAACGGGGAACGGAGCGGACGATATATACGAAATGTTAATGAAAAAATCCGTTGCCATAGAAAATAAGCCGTTTTCCGTCGGATTTCGCGCTGAATTTCTTCAATCCGATATAAATATAGCCGCATACGGCAAAAACGCTGACAAATACGACCTTCCGCCGGCTGATTTTCAGTTTTTCACACATCTTAAAGAAGGCACGGTTTATACATTCTGCATGTGTCCGGGGGGATATGTCGTTAATTCGTCTTCAGATGAGGAAAGACTTGTTACGAACGGAATGAGTTACAGCGGTCGAAACGGATCGAACGCGAACGCGGCTTTTCTTGCGACCGTTTCGGCATCCGATCCTTCAGAAGCGCTTTTTATGCGAAGAAAAATCGAAAAAACCGCATATTCTCTCCACGGAGGAAAAGCTCCTGCAACACTTGTGAAGAATTTTACGGAAGGAACGCTCCCCACGTCCTTCGGTCATGTTCTTCCGACAATCTTGCCCGGAGCAGAACTCAGCTCATTCGATTCCATATTTCCTAAAAATACGCTGTCTATGCTTCGGAGGGGAATGGCAGAATTCGTAAAACGCTTTTTTTATGACCCTCAGGGCGTGCTTACGGCTCCCGAAACAAGAACTTCAGCGCCTATGCGTATCGTCAGAGACGACAGTTTTTGCGCTGTTGGCGCCTACGGTCTTTATCCGTGCGGCGAGGGCGCAGGATATGCTGGGGGAATAATGTCTTCAGCCGTTGACGGACTCAAGGTCGCTGAAAAAATAATCGGAATCAAGAGTGATTAATTCATATTATTAATACCTTCTAATTTCATGTTTTACACGATATTTTTGTTTATTAAAAATAATATTATCTATATTAGAGGTTCGTTATGACTAATGAAGATAAACGAATATGGGGAATACACACTCGAAATGATGATTTATTCCTCAATAACAAAGTAGTTGCTATAGGTTGGAGAGAACTTGGCAATTTATCTGAAATTGACAACAATAGAAATGCCTTTAAAAAGAAATATATTCAGGTTTTTTCAGATGACACCAAAGGAAGAGTTTCTGTAGTCGCTGGGATGTTGTATAGATTTTGTCATGAAGTTCAGATTGGCGATTATGTTGTGTTTCCGTCTAAAAGCAATCGCGAAGTAAACATTGGGGTAATTGATGGTAATTATGTTTATGATCCAAATCAAATAGAATATGTCCAAACCAGAAAAGTAAAATGGTTAAAGCATCTGCCGAGAACAGCCTTTTCACAAGGAGCACTTTACGAAATAGGCTCTGCAATGACTTTCTTCGAAGTGAAGAATTATGCAGATGAATTTTTAGCTGCACTCAATAATACAAAGAAGACTATCGAAGGCAGTGATTATGAAGACGATACAGTTGCAGCAACCACTGAAGAAATTATTGAAAATACAAAAGATTTTATTCTGAAAGAATTGAGCCGCAACCTGAAAGGTTATGCTCTGGAAGAATTTATAGCTAATCTATTACAAGCCATGGGGTATCGGACTAAGGTGTCACAGCAAGGTGGCGATAGCGGAATAGATATTATTGCATATAAAGATGAGTTGCCTCCGAGAATTGCAGTGCAAGTTAAAAGTCAAGACAGTGATATTAAGGAAACAGTCATTCAGTCATTGAAAGGTGCAATGATGCCAGGTGATTATGGTTTATTTGTAACTCTTTCTAATTATACAAAAAATGCTCAACAGTTTTTAAAAGCGAATCCAATTATTCGTGGCATCAACGGAACTGAATTAGTGGATCTGATTTTAAAATATTACAGCAGTCTTGAAGAAAAGTATAAAAAAATGATACCACTAAAGATGGTATATATTCCTGTTGTAGAAAAGGATTAGTATGCTTACAGAAGGTATTGTATATAAGAAAAAAGGCAGTATGGCGCATATAAAATGCGCCCGTCCGAAAAGCTGCGAACATTGCGAAAACAGTGCGATCTGTTCAAAAAACGAATCGGAGCTGCGCGCATACGACCCTTTCGGAGTATCGGAGGGCGATCTTGTTGAAGTAGAAACACGCGAGGACGCGAAATCGGTCCTTGTAATATCATATATATTTCTTGTTCCCGTGGCAATACTGTTTGCCACATACGGTCTTTTCGTTATCAATCCGTACCTTGCGCTCGCAGGGGCGGTATTGTTTGCGGCATATTTTGCAGGACTGAAAATACTTGACAAAAAATTCGATCCGAAAGTCAAAATAGTCCGCATTATTGAAAAAACCAAAAATGAAATCCGGCAGTAAAGGAATAGCAAAATGTATCACACAGGTCTTGACATAGGTTCAACAACAGTTAAAATATACGTAGTGGACGATAATCTGTCCACGGTATATACAAAATATAAACGTCATTTGTCCGACGTCCGCAACGCGGTCCTTTCCTTGATTCTGGAAGCATGTGATGAACTCGGAGATATCACATCAACGCTTTCTGTAACAGGATCCGGCGGCGTCGGTCTTTCTCAGCATATAGGCGTTCCGTTCGTTCAGGAAGTTATCGCAGGCACAGCAGCCGTCAAACGCGTTGCTCCGCAGACGAACGTTGCAATAGAGCTTGGCGGAGAGGACGCAAAGATAACGTATTTCGAAGCTTCTCCCGAGCAGCGTATGAACGGAACATGCGCGGGCGGAACCGGAGCATTTATTGACCAGATGGCATCGCTTCTTCAGACAGATGCCGACGGACTTAACGAACTCGCAAAAAACTGCACGGAAATATACCCTATCGCAGCTCGCTGCGGCGTTTTTGCAAAAACTGACGTTCAGTCTCTTCTCAACGAGGGCGCGTCGAAAGAAAACATCGCCGTATCGGTATTTCAGGCGGTCGTAACTCAAACGATCTCCACGCTCGCCTGCGGCAAACCGATAAGAGGCAACATCGCTTTTCTCGGCGGTCCGCTCTATTACAATTCAGAATTGAGAAAACGCTTTATCGAAACGCTGAAGCTGTCACCAGACCATGTGGTCTTTCCCGAAAACGCACATCTTTTCGTTTCATTCGGCGCGGCAATACTTTCCGCAGAAGGCAAAGAAGTACGTCTTGCGGAAATTGCCGAAAGGATAAAAAAGCTCGGAAGCTCTTCGTTTGAAAAGCTCAACGTCCTCCCCCCTCTCTTCAAGGATGAGGCAGAACTTGAAGCGTTTCGCGCACGTCATGCGAAGGACGCGGCAAAAACACGTCCGTTAAAGGATTTCAGGGGCGATTGCTTCCTTGGTGTAGACGCCGGTTCAACGACTACAAAAGCCGTTCTTATCGATAATGACGGAGCTATCCTTTATTCTCATTACGGTTCAAACAGCGGCAATCCGTTGAAAAAAATAGGCGAAATTCTTGCCGAACTGTATTCTGTTCTGCCCAAAGAAGCAAATATTCGCTGTGCGGGCGTGACCGGATACGGTGAAAAAATGCTTATGACGGCATATAATTTCGATATCGGTGAAGTAGAAACGATAGCGCATTACAAAGCGGCTGAGTTTTTCCTTCCCGGCGTTGACTTTATTCTTGATATCGGCGGGCAGGATATGAAATGCACGCGTTTGAAAAACGGTGCGATAGAAAACATTATGCTTAATGAGGCGTGCTCCTCGGGATGCGGTTCTTTTATTGAAGTTTTTGCCAAATCGATAGGCATGTCCGTCGCTGATTTTGCAAACGAAGCGCTGAAAGCCAAAGAGCCCGCAGACCTCGGCTCAAGATGCACCGTATTTATGAATTCAAAAGTAAAACAGGCACAGAAAGACGGAGCATCAGTTGCCGATATTTCCGCCGGTCTTTCATATTCCGTAGTGAAAAACGTTCTTCAGAAGGTAATAAAAATAAAAGACCCGAAAGATCTCGGCGAAAGGATCATTGTTCAGGGCGGAACGTTTTTTAACGATGCGATCCTCAGAAGCTTTGAGCTGATATCGGGTCGTGAAGTAATACGCCCCGATATAGCAGGATTGATGGGCGCTTTCGGTATGGCGTTGATCGCAAAAAACAAAGCAGCCGAAAAAAGCGCATTGATCAGCAAAGAAGCGCTTGAAAAGTTCACATATGAAAGCACCATGCGCCGCTGCGGAGGCTGTACAAACAACTGTCTGCTCACAATTCTCAAATTCGATAACGGCAAACGCTTTATTTCAGGCAACCGCTGTGATAAAGGCGCAGGTATAGATAAGAACACAAAAGATATTCCCGACCTTTACGAATACAAGTATAAACGTCTGTTTTCGTACGAACCTCTTAAGGATGCTCCGCAAGGCAAGATAGGCATTCCCCGCGTGCTTAATATGTATGAAAATTATCCTTTCTGGTTCACATTCCTCACAAAACTCGGCTACGAAGTCATACTTTCCGACAACAGCTCGAAAAAGCTGTATGAAAGCGGCGTTGAGTCTATCCCGTCGGAATCTGCATGCTATCCCGCAAAACTCGTTCACGGTCATATAGTTAATCTTATAAACAAGGGCGTAAAACGCATTTTTTATCCGGGGATAGTATATGAAGCAAAAGAGATCGAGGCTTCAAACAACGCATATAACTGCCCTATAGTATGCTCATATCCGGAAGTTATCAAAAATAACGTAGAGCAGCTTTCGGAAAAGCATATAGAATTTATAAATCCGTTCTTCTCGCTTCTCGACAGAAAAAAACTCGTTAAGCATCTGACGGAGGAATTTGAAAAAAGAGGTTTTTCCGCAAATGATATTTCACTTGCTGCAAAAGCCGCCTTTGAAGAGCACGATAATTTCAGAAACGATATGCGCAAAAAGGGTGAAGAGACCCTTGAATATATAAACAGAAACGGTATTACGGGCATTGTGCTTGCAGGAAGACCGTACCATGTCGACCCTGAAATAAATCACGGTATCCACAATATAATCACGTCATGCGGTATGGCTGTTTTAACGGAAGACAGTATAAGTCATCTTGCAAAAGACAGACAGACGCTTCGTGTTGTTGACCAGTGGGCATATCATTCAAGACTTTACGCCGCTGCTCACGTTGTTCGCGAAACGGATAATCTTGAGCTTATTCAGCTCAATTCATTCGGATGCGGCGTTGACGCAGTAACAACAGACCAGGTCGCAGAAATACTTGAATCTGCCGAAAAAATATATACTGTTCTGAAAATCGATGAGGTAAACAATCTCGGCGCAGCAAAAGTAAGGATCCGTTCCTTGATTTCCGCAATTTATGACAGAAGAGACTCCGGTTTTGCTCCGCATGTTGAAGATTACGGAATGAAAAGAGTCCTGTTTACCAAGGAGATGAAAAAACGCCACACCATTATTGCGCCGCAGATGTCGCCCGTGCACTTTGAGGTGCTTGAAGCGGTATTCAATCATGCCGGATACAATATGGTAATTCTGGCAAAGCCGGACCGCAGCACCGTTGACGAAGGGTTAAAGTATGTTAATAACGATGCGTGCTATCCATCGGTAATAGTTGTCGGACAGCTTATCAGCGCTCTGAAATCGGGTCAGTACGACCTTAACAACACATCGGTCATCATCACCCAGACAGGCGGCGGATGCAGAGCGACAAACTATATAGCGTTTCTCAGAAAAGCAATGCGTGATGCAGGCTTTGGCTCTGTTCCCGTTCTTTCTCTCAATTTTGTCGGAATGGAAAAAAATCCTGGATTCAGATTCACCGCATCCATGCTTCATCAAACGATAATAGGCATTGTATATGCAGATCTGCTTTCAAGAGCATTCCTGCGCACACGTCCGTATGAAAAAACGAAGGGAACCGCCGAAAAGCTTTACCGCAAATGGCTTGATATAATCAAGCAGAAGGCAGTAAAAGGCAAACGTTCCGAAATCTATAAAACCTCAATGGAGATGCTCAAAGACTTTGCCGCGGTAGAGATATATGACACGCAAAAACCGAGAGTAGGCATTGTGGGCGAAATACTTGTTCAGTATCATCCGCTCGGCAATAACGATCTTATAGGCAATATAGAAAGAGAAGGCGGAGAGGCGTATCTGCCGGATCTTGTAAACTTTTTCTCATATATATGTTACCAATCACAGACAAAATACGAAAAACTTTCGGGAACGAAAGTAAATGCCGTTGTTTTTTCGGAATTCAACAAAGTTCTCACAAATCTTTACCGTGTTCATGCACGCAGGGCTCTTGAGCAATTCCCGAGATTCGGAAAGATGTCTGATATCGACGAGCTTGCAAAAAAAGCGGAAACGATACTTTCGACCTGCAACATTACAGGTGAAGGCTGGCTTCTCACCGCCGAAATGCTTGAAATGGTGGATCACGGCATACCAAACATCGTTTGCGTTCAGCCTTTCGCCTGTCTGCCGAACCACGTTACCGGCAAAGGTATGATAAAAGAGATCCGCCGCAGATATCCTCAGGCAAATATCATTCCTATAGACTATGATCCGGGCGCATCTGAAGTAAATCAGATAAACAGACTTAAGCTTATGATGTCCGCCGCAAAGGAAAACCTTGCAAAGACAGTAACCGAAAAAAACGGTCACGCAGTATAATATTTGTATAAATCCGTTGTGTTTTTTGCCTTATCCGTAAAAAAACATAACGGATTTTCAATTTTTTTCTTGACATAAGTAATTTATTATTATATAATACAATATAATCAGCCGGAAACGGCAAAGCAAATTTGATAATATAAAAATTTATAAAACAGGAGTTGATCACTGTATGGTTAAACTTGGCGTAAACACTGTTCTGTTCAAGACGGTATCTTTTGCGGAAGCGGCGCGGCTCATAAAGATATGCGGTTACGACGGACTTGAAATCTCTGCAATTCAGGGAATGTGCGAACACCTCAACCTTGATAACTGGAAAGCGCAGGTCGGAGAGCTTCGCTCTATAATGGAGGCAAATGATCTCAAATTTCTTTCTACCGAAGTTGCATCGCACGATTTCACAAGACTTCAGAAAGCTTTTGAAGCAGCTGCTACACTCGGCATTCCTGTTGTTAACGTAGGACCGGGCGGTCCTTCGGATGATGAAGAGGCATTCAAAAAAACTGTTGAAACACTTCAGAAACTTGCTGAAATGGCTGAGCCATACGGCGTAACGCTATGCGCAAAAGCACATGTCGGCGGCGCAATATACAATACTCCGACAACACTTCGCGCTATGAGAGAGATCACCTCTCCTGCTTTCGGTATAGATATGGACCCGTCTCATATATACCGCGGAGGCGAACAGCCTGAAGAATCCATAAAGCAGGTCATCTCTTCAATGAAACATATCCATATCCGTGACTGCACAGGCAGACAGCCGTCTCCCGGACATCCTTTCAAACAGATGTGCGGCAGCGGAGAAATCGACCTTTTCGGTTATTTCAAAGCAGTGGTAGACGCAAATTACGACGGTCCCGTTTGCCTTGAAGTAATAGGACCCAATCTCCGTGTTGAAGAGTCAACGCTTGTTGCGGCAGAAAGCTACGGATATATGAATGCATGTCTGAGGATCCTCGGCGCAAGATAAATCTGAAATCAATTTTAATAAGGAGTTTGCAATGAAAAAGAAGCCCAATATAGTTTTTATAGGTGTAGACAGTCTCAGGCGCAACAGAATGAGCCTTTACGGTTATTCACGCCTCACAACACCTCACATCTCTGATTATTTCAAAGACGGTATCGTATTTGAAAACTGTTTCTCCCCTTCCATTCCCACCACCCCCGGTTATGCTTCGATGCTTACGGGTATGGACTGCTTCGGAACGAACGTAGTAGCTCTTCGCCATCAGGGTCCTCTTGCAGAAGGAGTTAAAAATCTGCCGACCGTTCTCAAAGAAAACGGATATACCACCACTGCGATCGGCTACAACTGCCCTATCTCCGTAGGCTGCGACAATTATCTTGAATATCCCGTATCATGGGGCTCATGGGCGTCAGGCCGTTCAGCAAAAGCAGAGTCTATGAACTCTGTTGCGCTCCCCGAGCTTGAGAGACTTGCAAAGCAGGACAAGCCGTTTATGCTCTTTATGCGCCATATGGACCCGCATTCTCCGTATCTTCCGCCTGAACCGTTTTCAAGAATGTTCTATCAGGGAGACGAATTCGATAAAGAAAACAAATCACTCGAAAGATGCTATAAATTCAAACCGTTCCGCGACTATTTCTGTTCATGGTTCCCGCCTCACTGCACGGATGCGGAATATGTAAACGCTCAGTATGACGGAGCTGTTGCATATCTTGACTCATGTCTGTCTCAGATATTCACAAAGATCGCAGATCTCGGAATAGAGGAAGAAACGATAGTTATCCTTACGTCTGACCACGGCGAAACACTTAACGAACACGAATGCTATTACGATCACCACGGTCTTTACGACTGCACGCTCGTAGTTCCGTTTGCGATCAGATATAAAGGACATCTGCCCGAAGGAAAACGCTTCTCGGAATTCTGTCAGCTCAAAGACATAATGCCCACCCTGCTCGACATTATCGGAATCAAATCAGGCATTAAATTTGACGGTCAGAGTATGATGAATCTTGTTTACAACACCGGAAAATTTGCCGAAGAACCCGAAATGTATATTACGGAAGCAACATGGGAAAGAAAGCACGGCTGGCGTACTCCCGAATGGAAACTCATCCGCGCTCTTGAGCCCGACTTCCATTACAGAGAAGATGTTGAGCTCTACAATCTCATAAAAGACCCCGGAGAAAACAACAATGTTGCAAAAGAAAATCCGGAGATCGTTGCAGCGCTCACGAAACGTCTAGAAAAGCACTTGAAAAAACGCGAAAAAGCAACAAAACGTACCGCTCCTATATACACAAACGCCACCACATGGAACGGTATAGGCAGACCGTTCGAATCATCGGATGAAGCATACACCAAAATGCATATCGGCAATCCCGAAGATGCAAGAAAACTTCAGATTCTCGATGACGATGAATAATTGATATACAAAGGATTACAGCTTATGCTTCGTGTATGCGTTATAGGCATGGGTCCCATAGGAAACAACCATGCGAAAATTTATAAATCACTCGACTTTGTTGAGCTTGCCGCAGTATGCGACATAAGAAGAGACAGAGCAGAAGCAGCCGGAAAGGCTTACGATGTTCCGTTTTATCTTAATGCGCAAACGATGCTGGATGAGATAAAACCCGATATCGTATCGGTTGCAACGGGAGGATATGAGTATTCTTCCGATCACTGTCAGCCGGTATTGCAGTCTCTCCGTTCAGGCGCTCACGTTCTTTGCGAAAAACCGATCTCAAACGATATTCAATGCGCGAAAATCATGGTCGACACCGCAAAACGTTACAATCGCTGCTTTGGAATAGATTTCAACCACCGTTTCACGCCCGCTGCTCTTCAGGCAAAAAAATGGCAGCAGGACGGACGTCTGGGAGACCTCATTTTCGTAAATATGGCTTTATGGATCGGTAAATTTATGCCTCTTGAAAGCGAATTTTACCATCTTAAAGCTCTTAATCCCCACAGCGTTGATATGATGCGCTATTTCTGCGGAGATATTGACGAGGTTCAGTGCTACGCAATGAAAGCGCCCGGAAGATGGATATATTCATCCTCATCGATCAATATGCGCTTCAAAAACGGCATCGTAGGACACCTTACAAGCTCTTACGATATCGAACGCGGCCACCCAATGGAACGCTGCGAGGTCGCCGGAACGCAGGGCAGATTCGTAGTTGAAGATATGTGGCTTCACTCAACACTTTTTCCGAGAGGAAATATGGTCAGAGAAGAATATGTAAACCCCGTATTCGGAGGTTATGAAAGCTTTTTTGACACATTCAAGGCGCGTGTAACATGTTTTGCCGAGCAGATCCGCGACGGAGCAAAACCCGAAGAGATAAACGGTTCAGGCGAAGCGGGACTTGAGGCAAGCCGCGTTATTCACGCAGCAATAGAATCGATTAAACGCGGTAATGTGCCGGTAAAAGTTGAATCGGTAATTATCTGAAAAATGTATACTCATATTGGCAGAGAAGGCTTTTTTCCTTCCGGATTTCCCATTTGCATAATGAATATCGTTCATCAGGGAAATGTGTTTTTGCACGACCATTCGTTTTACGAGCTTGTGTATATCGAAAACGGAGTAGCGATGCACACCTGGGTTGAAAGCACAACGGTGCTGACATCAGGCGATATCTTTATCATTTCTCCGGGACAGGCACATTCGTATATCGGCGCGGAAAACACAAAGATATATAACTGTCTTTTTCTTCCGTCAGCCCTGGAAGAGCATATTGAACTGTATACAAATCTTCCCGGAATAGCGGATATATTGAACGGCAGTTCAAAGAGAAGCATAGCGAAAGTATCAGTTGATCTTTCACAGCGTCATCAGATATCATATCTGCTCGGCGATATGCAAAAAGAATTTGAATCAAAACCGGTGGGTTGGGAACTGAATGTTAAAGCTATGTTTTCACAGCTTCTTGTATTTTATTCGAGAATGTATGAAAACCGCAAAGAGCCTTCTTCAAGCGCCGTATATATGAAATACGTTTATGATTCGCTTACATTTATCCATAACAATTTTAACAATGATATTATGGTCAAAGATGCTGCGGCTCATGTAGGGATATCAGCCGATTATCTGACAAGGCACTTCAAAATGATACTCGGTGTAACGCCGATAGAATACTTAAAAACATACCGCGTTGCAAAGGCGTCCGAATTTCTTAAGACCACGGATAAATCCGTATCTGAGATCTCGAAGGAGACAGGATTTTCGGATATCAGCCATTTTTCAAGGCAATTCAAGCAGCTGACGGGTATTACTCCGTCGCAATTCAGAAAAGAAAAAATACAATCATTATCGGAGGTAAAGCATGGCACTTAAAGTTGGCGTTGTAGGTATGGGCGGCATAGGTCATACCCACTGCAGATGTTACAAAAACGACTCTCTCGCAGAACTTATTGCAGTTTGCGATATTATTAAGGAAAAAGCAGACAAAGCTGCAGAAGAATTCGGAGTTGAGGCGTTTTACTCTCTCAAAGAAATGCTGAAAGCGCATCCCGAGCTCGATATTGTGGACGTTACGACATCTGGTTACGAAAACGGATCATGGCACTATGAGCCTGCTATGGAAGCTCTTGCGGCAGGCAAGAATGTTCTTGTTGAAAAACCTATTTCCAACGATATCCGTGAAGCGCGCGAAATGGTTAAATTTGCAGCAGACCAGAATGTTTATCTCGGCTGCAACCTCAATCATTATTTTACCGAACCCGCAAATCAGGCGCTCCAGCTGATAGCAGACAAAAAAATAGGCGAACCTGTATATCTTATGCAGAAAATGGGCTTCAACGGCAGCGAAATGGGCTACGGCGGAGCATCAACAGGCAGATGGCAGCGTCCGTATTCTCATCTCAAAGCATTTCTTGCACATCCCTTCTCTGTTATGCGCCGTTTCGGCGGTGATATCACCCACATTCAGGCTTTTATGAATAAACCGGGCGTAAGAAAATCTGCAGACGACCTCATGCTTTCGATCGCATCGATCCATATGCGTTTTGAAAACGGCAGCGCAGGTTATATCATTTCTCAGCGCGGTGACGCTTCATTCGGTCTCGGCGGCTGGTGGTGCTTTGAAATGGCAGGAACACGCGGAACCTTCTGCATCGAAAACTGCGTTGAAAAGCTTACTTACTGGACCGCAGGTCAGGAACCGGTTGTAACCAATACCGGAATCACAGATTTCGGTTCAACTTTCCCGAACCGTATCCACGCATTCCTCGAAGACATTACAAATAAAGTTCCCAGAGAGCTTATCAGAGCTTCGGGAAGAGATGCACTTGCTACTCTCGAATATACATTTGCCGTTATCGACTCTTATGAGAACGGCGGAGCGCTTGTTCGCGTAAATCCGCTCCCCAATCTCCACGCACACGGAATCGTTCTTTAACAGAAATAAAAAGCATTACGGAGAAACCTTTACGGGTTTCTCCGTTTTTTTATTGACATTTTTTTTCTGTTGATGTATAATGTATAAAACAGAATCGAAGGGAAAAGTATCGGCAGTATATGAAATACGTTCTTGTTACAGGCGCCGCGGGAGGAATGGGAAAAGCCGTTGTAAATTTGTTTGCAAAAAACGGATACACTGTTTTTGCTATAGACAAATCACCTTGCGAACCCTTGCAAGGTGTTGTGCCTTTACAGGCAGACATTACCGATGAAAAGAGCGTTTTGTCCGCTTTTGAAACCGTTCGATCAAAAACGGACGATCTTTGCGCGATCATACATCTTGCAGGTATCTATATGCTCGATTCTCTTGTTGAAATGTCTGTCGCAGACTTTGAAAAAATATTCCGCATAAACATCGGAGGAGCGTTTATTATAAACAGAACATTCCGTCCCATGCTGAAAAAAGGTTCGTCGATAATAATCGTAACAAGTGAGCTTGCCGTAAGAGATCCGCTTCCGTTTACGGGAATTTACGGAATCACAAAAGCTGCGCTCGATAAATATGCGTATTCTTTGCGGATGGAACTTCAGCTTGACGAAATCAATGTCTCAGTTGTTCGTGCCGGCGCGGTCGATACGGGAATGCTTGGAGAATCGACAAGACAGCTCGAAAATTTCTGTGATAAGACGGAACATTACAAGTATAATTCCTGCAGATTCAGAAAAATAGTGGATAAAGTTGAAGCGCGGCGTATTTCTCCCCGAAAAATCGCCGATAAAATTCTGAAGATCAGCAGATCAAAACACCCGAAATTTGCATATTCTGTCAACCGAAACGCACTGCTTATCCTCTTCGACACACTGCCTTCACAGGCGAGATTTAATATCATCCGTAAAATTCTCGGAAGTTCCGATAATGATCATAAACAGCTCTGAATACAAGAAAAATATTAATACAAAAGGAATGGTAACAATGAACAGACAATCTGCAAAATTCACATCGGATAACGAAAGACTTTGCAAAGGATTTGAGTGGGCAAAGGCACAGGCAGAAGCTTTTGTCCGCGATGAGGCTCTTGGAGGTCCGTGCTACGAAGCATCTCTTCCCGGCAGAGACTCTTTTTGTATGAGAGACTATTCTCACCAGTCTGTCGGAGCGCATTGTCTCGGGCTTTTCGAGCACAACAAAAACATGATGCGCGCGTTTACAGACGGCATAAGCGAATCAAAAGACTGGTGCACATTCTGGGAGATAACATCCGAAGGAAAGCCAACGCCCGTTGACTATACAAGCGATTCGGACTTCTGGTATAATCTGCCGTCAAATTTTGACATTATGGATACAGCGTCACGTCTTTACGATCTTACCGGAGACAGCAGTTACATTCTTTCTCCGTCGGCCGAGAACTTTTTTAATATTACCCTGGATAAATACATTCCGAGGTGGGACCGCGACGGAGACGGCATTGTTGATCGCGTGGACAGCGACGGAAGGAGGGGCATAGCATCTTATGAAGAAGGCGGAACAACAGGCTATGCGTGCGCATCCGACGCTCTCGCCCTTGAATACAGCGCATTTATCGCCGCGGCGCGAATGTTCTCTCTGAAAAACGATCCTGAAAAAGCCACAGAGTGCATAAAGAAAGCGGAACGTCTTCGTGATATTTTCACAAATGAATGGTGGTGCAGCGAAGAGCAGCGTTTTTATGAATTCCGCAACGCGGACGGCTCATTCAATCCGAAACGAAGCGACGATAACCTAATGACGCCGCTCAGAACGGGAATAATCACTAACAGCAGTCAGATAGAAAATCAGTTCAGAGCTCTTATGGAACTTGAAGACACCATGAACGTTGAGATCCGCTCTTATATGCCTATGCTTTTGTGGAAATACGGCAGAGACGACGAAGCGATGCGCATATGGCTTAAAATGACAGACGAAAACTATCAAAGAAGAGATTACCCCGAAGTTTCATATGCCGCCATAGAAGCGCTTTTATGCGGTTATATGGGTATAAGCGCAGACTTTGACAGGCGGCTTCTCAAAACACGCTCTGCTTGCTCAGAAACATCTCGCGTCACATGTTTTCCTTTATGGAACGGAAGCATTGATGTATGCCACGAGAAGAGGGAAAAAACCGTTATCACCAACCGCTCGGGATATGATCTGACATGGGTCGCCGAATTCCCTTCGGGAACAAAAACGATAACGGTCGAAAACGGAAAGACCGCGGAATTACGGGCGTAAGACACATTCGAATAAAAAAATGATCCTGTATGCTTTTCATACAGGATCTCTTTTTATCAGTTTAAACGCTCAGTTCTTCGATATCGTAAACATAATCGATCGAAGATAATGCTTCGATTATTTCTTTATGAGTTTTGTATTTTTTCAGTTCAGGGCTTGCGACTGTAAGCGATATAGTATAAACGCTGAGCCCCGAATTGACGTATGCGGGGTTGAATTCAACGTCGTCAATGATAAGTCCGAGTTTTCTTACTGTTGCAATAAAATCTTTAAGATATGTGCTGTTTGTCAGTTCAAGGTGTATCTCAAAATGATTCGATCTGTTTTTCAGATATTTTTCCATTCCGTTAAAGAAGGCAAGAGTAACAAGAACGGCAAAAAATCCGAAAAGCCCGACGGTATAAAATCCTGCGCCGACGGCGAGACCGACAAGCCCCACAGCCCAGAGTCCCGCTGAAGTTGTGAGACCCCTTATCTGATTTCTTGAGCTGAAAAGGATCGAGTTTGATGTGATAAGAGCGGTCGCTATTACGGAAGTGCCAGAAAGAATAAAAATGCCGCCGCCTGTTTTCATGTAAATATACATATCCGTAAGCATTGCAAACGTTGTGCCTAAGGCGATGACCATAAAGGTCCTCAGTCCCGCGGAATGGCGTTTGCTTGAACGCTCGCATCCTATTATTGCCGCAAAGACAAGCGATATTGCAATACGGAACAGAACGGACCAGATATTTATGTCTTTCGACCATTCGCCAAGAAAATTACCTATAATATCCATGATCGCTACCTCCTTTTTCTGCCGAATTTTCTTTGCTGATTCGGGTAATAAACATCGTAACTTTCCGCCGCCTCATTAAACGCCCTTTCGGACGGATTTTCCTCCGGCAGTTCTTTTCTTATCTTATCTATTCTTGCTATAAGCAGTTCGACTTCGTTTTTTTCTGCCGTTTCTTTTTCGTCCATCGGCACAGCCGCCTCTATTTTATTTGAATATGAATGTGAAAGATAGAGCGACAGTTTGGCGCATGCCGGTCCGATAAGTTCGTAAAGAACGCTTGACGAAAGAATTATGGTCTGCAAGGCATTGCCGAGTTCGCCATATCCTGCCTGAGCAAGAGTTCGCGCGCCGAGAGCGGCAAGACCTATAGCAACGCCTGCCTGCGGTATAAGCGCAAGACCGAGATAGCTGCGTATTTCTCTGCTCTTTCCCGTTATAAATGCTCCGAAAAATGCTCCGCCGTATTTGCCTGCAATTCTTATAAGGAAATAGAGAATGCCCACAACTATCAATGACGCCTCCCCTATTGAGCCTGACGGACTTACAAGAGCTTTAAGATCAAACGAAACTCCGCTTCGCACAAAAAACAGAAGAAGGATAGGCGGACTGAAATAATTCAGCTGTTTAAACAGTTTGTCGTCTCCCGAGACATTGATGTAAACCATGCCCATAGACATACATCCGAGAAGAGGAGATACTTCTGCAACGGAACATATTCCGCAAAAAGCAAATATAACCGATAACGCAATGATCAGCCTGTTATCCGACGAATTGCTTTTTGAGATCACCGTTTTCATTATCAGACCGAAAAGCGCGCCTAAAAGAATAACGACGATATTTGCCGCAAGAGGCAGCAAAATACCTGCTATACGTATTCCTGTTTCGGAAAAAGACGCTATCGCCACTGATATTGCAACGGAATACGCCACAAGCCCGACTATGTCATCCAGCGCAACGACCTGCAAAAGGGTATCAACGAATTCGCCTTTTGCTCCCGTCTGACGTATTGTCATTAAAGTGGATGCCGGAGCCGTGGCGGCGGCAAGTGCGGAAAGGACAAGCGAAAAAGCAAAATCAAGGCGTAAAATCAAAAAGGACAGCACAAAAACGAATAAGGATGCGGCGAGGGATTCAAAAACCGTGATCACGACCACTTTCAGTCCGTTTTTTTTCAACGTTTTAATTTTGAAAAACTCTCCCGTGCTGAATGCTATGAAAGCAAGTGCGATATCCGGCAAAAATTCCGTATGTGTGATTATATCCGCAGGTATTATATTCAGGCAAAAAGGACCGATAAGTATACCTGCGATGATATATGCGGTCACATTCGGCAGCCTTACAAGCTTAGTAAGCCTTGACATGAGAAATCCGCCGAGAAGCATAACGGAAAGAGAGATTATCGTTACCGCAACATGCGGCAGATCGCCGTAAATGTTATTCAGCATGATTTTTCTCCTTTCGCAGATGCCTCGGCGGTTCTGATGGACAGTTAATCTATTTCGATTGCTTCAGTCCAGTAATTCTGACCGTAAATATCGGTGAATCTGTAAGCGTAAACGATCGTTCCGTTTTCGATCTCAATATCCGAAACTGTCAGACCCGATGAGGGAACGGTGATAGCGTCGCTTATTTCGAATGCATCGATAAATTCATTGTTGTATGAATAGTAGTCCGCGGTAAATACAAGAGTATCTCCCTCGTTGATCTCAAAAATGTTTTTCGCCTGAACTTCCACATCGTCATACACCGTATTCGCGCCGGTGATAACGCCTTTATTGTTTTGAAACTCAACAAGAAGCTCAACTTTTTCACCGTTCAGTATTGCGGGAATATATCCGTGAATAACGCCGTTTTGCGTGCTGTCATAGTAATACGCGACCGCAATGCCGTTTACCGCAATGCAGTATTTTCCTTCGGGAGCAAGCAGATAGCCGTCTGAGTCAAACTCATACACGTTATCCATGCCAAGATCGATATATCCGCTGCCGTCGTCATAGAAAGTATTCAGCACGATATCGTTAACAAGCGCCCACTGATTTTCGCTTGCAAGACCTATGGCATATTTGCCGTCCTTGTTTTCTTTCCATGTAAGGTATGTAGTGTCAAGATAATTGTCGGCGATATATTTTGCGGTATCGTCTACAGACATTGCTCTGTCGGAAAGGAAGTCGATGTTGAGATTAGAAAGACCGTCAACAACTCCGTAATCTCCGCCGAGAAAGCTTCCCAGCAGCGAACCGATGGTTGAAAGTGATGAAGACGAGCCTGTAAACGAACCTGTAAGGCTTGAAAGAGGATTAGATGTTCCGCCTGTTGCTGCCTGTCCGCTTACTTCAAGAGACGCAAACTGTTTGATGCACTGAGAGTAACTGTCTGACATGCCTATTTTTGAGTTCGTGTTTACTGCGCTGTCAACATAAGAAGTTCTCTGATAAGGGAAATATACGGAAAGTCCGTATGCGTTTGTCATTTCGGAAGATGTTCTGTTATACTTGATCGCGCCGAGAAGTTTATCGGCAAGCGCCTTGCCCTCCTGAGTGTTTGTATTGAGTGCAAAATGAACGAGGTCTACCTGGTCTATCTTGTTTTTGGAAAACTCTCTTGACGACGCTCTCGCCTTTGATATTTCTGAATAATTGCCGCCCTTGATTTCAGTAGTGAGTTTATCGGCAAAAGATGAAAGCGACTGAGGCACTGCGGCTGTAAGCTCTGCAAGGTCGACAAGCGACAGCGTTGTTTTCTGTCCGCGGCAGCTCTGTTCGCATTTTGCAGTAAAATCATCAATGATCGTTTTGCCGAGATCAAGCGTTGACATAGAAGTATTTTGCGAAAGCTTTGAAAGCCAGTTTGTATAATACCATCCGATACCAGGCTCGGTTTCTTCGGATGCGATCATGTAATCCGAAAATTCTCCGAGCATAGTGCCTGTTTCAAGCGTTCCCATAAGACATGCGTCAAAGCCGACGAAATCAAACTTTACTCCGGCGTTTTTCAGCGCTGTCTGGATTCCGGTAAGAGACATAGCGCCTTTTGAAGAGCTCTTTTCATCAAAGCAAACGCCGCTTACCGTTCCTCCGCCGTGGTCCCACATAATAAGCTGATATCTGTTTGCAGGGAAATTT
>JAEEGL015277020.1_pt1 | contig 37375 bp, 49 predicted proteins | sample 9134231 | NCBI WGS metagenome assembly JAEEGL01 (sample SAMN16246548, study PRJNA631951) | gut metagenome | biome: gut microbiome; feature: rumen; material: fiber-attached | host: Bos | place: Iran: Karaj | collected 2018-10 | reverse complement strand
CTCCCAGCCCCAGGCATGGTCAATCAGAAGCTCAGCATTGATACCGAATAGCTTGTACAGCAGTTCCTCGTTCTTTTTGTCATTCGGGCCACCGACAGAACAACGAGCCACATCGCCCATTGTAAACATGCCGTTGTCTGCAAGCTTTTTTGCATAGCCTTTGCCGACACGCCAGAAATCTGTAATAGGCTTGTGTGCCCACAAATACTGCCGGTAAGTCATCTCGTCAAGCTCGGCGATTCGAACGCCGTCTTTGTCTGCGGGGATGTGCTTTGCCCAGATATCCATGGCTACTTTGCAGAGGTAGAGGTTGGGGCCGATCCCTGCGGTAGCTGTTATGCCCGTGCTTTTCAGGACATCTTGGATCATCAACATGGCGAAGTCATGGGCGGTCATGCCATTGGTTTTCAGGTACTCCGTCGCGTCAATAAAAACCTCATCGATGGAGTATACATGAATATCCTCCGGCGCTGCGTATTTCAGGTAAGTATTATAAATGCGGGTGCTATATTCGATGTAGTAGGACATTCGCGGCGTTGCAACGATGTAGTCCAATTCGAGAGCCGGATCATTCTCTAGCTCTATGGCGTCGGATGATTTGCCCTCAAACTGATGTCCAGGTGCCTTAGCACGGCGCTGGGCATTTACTCGTTTTACCTGCTGCACGACCTCAAAAAGGCGGGCGCGTCCGGGAATACCGTGGGCCTTCAGAGATGGAGAGACGGCCAGGCAGATTGTCTTTTCTGTCCTGCTCTTGTCCGCTACCACGAGGTTCGTGGTGAGTGGGTCTTTCCCGAGCTCCTGGCATTCGACGGAAGCATAGAAGCTTTTCAGGTCGATTGCGATATAGGTTTTCCCTGGCATCTATGCTCACCACCTTCTACGGTCTCACCGCTTTATTCAGCGGTGGAACACTAAAATCGGCCGTTCACCGCTGAATTAATTCCTTCTCACGCTATACTTTACTCAGCTCATCAAGTAAGGCTCTCTTTCGAGGGTAGCTTTCTATATATTTGGCAGCCAACTCTTTCGCCTTATCATGACCGCCAGGGTATCGACTCATCCAGCGAAGGCAATCCGCAAGAGCCCGATACTGCTTTCTCTGTGTAGCTTGCTGTACCGCACTTTCTGCATGAGCAACAAGCATGGCTAGGCACCGATCAGGATACCTTTGGCACAGTTCACCCTCATACTGCTCTAGTGAGGAGATGCTTAGGTGCTCTACGCCGGCCATCAGTCGATCATAGCATTTTTCAGAGCTGTACCATGACAGGGGATACCGCTTCTTTTCCTCCAGCGCGTCAAAGATACAATCTCTTGTCTGTTCCCATTTATCCGAAGGTACAAGAGCCTTGTATTCCTCAAAGATTTCGTCTTTCCCCGCCTCGATAAACAGAAGCTTCTCTACTTGCTTTTCATACTGCTCCTGCATGCTGAAATCCTTATAAAGCGATTTTAGCTTCTGGTTATATTTTGACTCATACCACGGCGAGGAGTCTTCCTTATCTACCAGCTCTTGATATATTGCAAGGCACTCGTTGTGATTGCCGTATTCCAGCTCAATCTTAGCAAGGAGCTCTCTTGCGGAACTGGAAGTGAGATCCTTGGCATACTCTCTGATTTCGTCTATAGGGCGCTTTTGCTCTCCATAGATCTGGAGAACAAATTCCCTACAACGTTGTGCCTCGTAGATTCTCCAGGATTTTTCTTTGGCCTCAGCTTCTCGCAGGGCGATTCTGCTTCTCAGGAAAGATAGTTTTTTTTCCTGAAAATCAGGTTCCCGAAAGTGCTCCATGACATATTCCAGAATGAACTCTTCCATGTAGTCAATCAGGGAACCGTCCATCTTTTTCATGAACCAGTCAAGCATCTTTTCGTGAGGCATCTCTGGCTGGTTTCGCTCATAGATGTGATCCCACAGTTCAAAGGCCGTTGCCACAAAGTTCTGTGTTTCCCCGTTGGAATCATCCTTCTCTGTGTTAGCCCATTTTACGAAGCTGACGCACACAAGGTCAAACAAATCCTTATCTCGATATTCTTTGAGCAGATCCTTGGCCGCTTTATCAAGATAATTGATCAGGTCATATTCAAGGTTTCCACACTGACGCCAATCAGCGAAGTCTCGGTATGTGTTTCTCCGAAAGATGGTTGTCACGTCAGCTTTATAATCCTGCAACGTCATAGGGCACCTCTTTCTTGCTCGCTCTCAATGTCGGCTAAATCGTATTTTCTTCCTGGCATTCTAAAAACCCTTTTCTGTCATTTCATGAATGATGTCCGGGTTCATGATATAGATGCTATTGCAATCCCAAGTGGCCAGGGTCTCCTGAAACTCTGGCCAGTTGACTATTTCGATTGCGTCAGTGCCATCCGCCGACATTTTCTCATAATCGAGAAAGCACCAGTTCTCAGGAATCAAGCAGGATATGTCAGGCAGGATTTCCAGACCAGCAGCTGATTGCCTGCGGTAAAAATCTACCGGGGATAGCTGGGGAAGATCCATCAACTGCTCTTTGGAATGGAGCGTCAGCAGGTTGGCGCTATCTGAGAGGGTGAAGCAAAAGGATTGGGCAAGGCCTGCCATGGAAAACCGGTTCCTTTCACACCAGTCTTTCCATCCAAAAGGGTCGCCAACTCTGCTGGCCCACAGGCCGGTTCCTGGTTCAGGCTTGGGCTTCCACCAACAGTTTTTTGGGGGAACAAAATGCTCTCTGTGATATTGGCTTGAACCATAGTGAATGTATATCCGGCTATTATCCATTTTACCATACTCCTGCCGTTCCTGCACTACTTTTTCGTGACAGGCCACAAAAGGCGACACGGCGGCTTTTCGTGGTCTGTCCGCATAACTTGTGGCAGCTCGCAGAAGTCCCGCAAAAGCCTCCAAACCGCTAACACTGCGATCGCCCAAAAATAGACTTATTCTTTTCCCGGAGAGCCCTTCAGTTTCTCATCAAGGCTTAGCAGGAACAGATCTCTGAACCACAGAATAAACTCCTCCGGTGTCGGTTCCTCTCCCGCAAAATGGAAGGTAGTCCACAGCTCTTGAATGCGTGGATCCGAGCTGTTCTTCGACATGTTGATTGCCTCCATCATTTCCGAGCGAATTCTCTCTTCAGATACTCCCTCTCGAGATGCAATTCCCGCGATATTATTCTTCACTCGTACCGTTTCCACCAGCGTGGTTTCTAGCTTCCTCTTGTCAGCCGTGCTGTTATTATGGGTGGCTTTCATTCGCGCGATCACGTTGTCGAAATTGATATCTTGGTTTTTCATTTTATGCGCTCCTTTGAACTTGTTTTAGGTTCTGCTGAACGCATAGTACTACAGTTGCTTTGTCGAAATCCCTCGACAGAGGTCGAGCCAGGCAGAAAAAAAGAACCGCGTTTTGAACGCGGCTCAATTACTCAGCATTATTCTTCGACCAAGGCTTTTACGGCTTTGCACAGCTTTCGTTGCATTTCAGGTGATTGACTCGAAATGAGCAAGGCAATTTCCTGCGCCTGAGACTCATAGTTATGATCAATAACATCTTGCAGCAGGTGATCCGATGAAACACCCAGCGCATTTGCAATCGCAACGAAGGTTGAGAGACTTGGAACTTTGGCTGCTCTTTCTATAACCCCAATATGTGTAGGGCTTAATTCCGCCTTAGCCGCCAAATCCTCTTGTGTGATATTCTGTGCTTTCCGTGTTTCGCTGATTCGTCTTGAGACAGCGTTCATATCCATGGATCACACCTCCTACAGAACGGCCTTTCCATTCTGTAGAAAGTATATCTGGATTCTCGGTATTCATACAGAATCGCCTGAACGCAAAATGCGGTCAGCTGACAACATTGCAGTACTTTCTTTCTAGCCGGGGATTATTCATTATGTTTCTGCGTTTGACTTAAGTTGATCAAATACTGAACTGGTACAGCTTTCGTAAGCCAGACGCCATTGACTGAACGGAAGAATTTATAGCCATCTCGATGCATTGCCTGGCTTGAGACCTGGTAAACAACTGCTCTTCCATGCCGCTGCCCGACCTTAATGGCGGTGCCATAGTCGTCTGTCAAATGCACATATAGTCTGGACTGCGGGAGAAGGCCATGGGCCTCAATGCTTGAAACATATTTCTCTGCTGTTCCATGGTATAAGTACTCCGGGGGGCGACGCTCTGGAAGCTCGACGTCAACGGGTATCGAGTGACCTTGGTTCGCTCGAATCAAGGTCTTATCCTGGTTGAACGAATATCTCTGCTTTTCGTCGGTTCTGACGATCTCTTCGAGCAGCGCCATGTCAAGTTCATGAGTTTTTGAGACGCCGGCGATCAGTTCGTCTACATTTGCCCAGCCATGTTCATCAAGCGAAATTCCTATTACTTCAGGCTTGTGCCGCAGTATTACTCTTCCTCGGGGATCATTTCTTTATCCATTTATCCTTCGATTTCATTGTCTTCGATCACAAGGACATTGATCATTTTGCTGTGGGCAGTACAAGCATCGATGGCAATAACGCTGGGACCATAATATGGGCTGAAGTCAGCATCGGGGCCAAATTCGGTACACTTTTTCTCATACCGCGAATGACCGTATGAAGCATGCCAGTGTCCGCAAACAACAGTTTTATCATCGGCTGCAGTTTGGGCAGCATCCATGCCGTTGATCCAGCGAGCGCTCATCCAGTCGGCCTTGCTTGCGTCTCGCCAGGTCGAATAATAGCTATAACTCCTGTTATGCTCAACGATGCAGGGAATCCAAGCATGGGTAAAGACATAGCGCTCAGTCTCGAAGTAATCGAGCATGGACGGGATGATCTGCTGATAGTATGGTGTTTTCATTGCCTCGTCTGCAAAGTCGTAGTGGCGGATCTGTGCCATGACAGGATCGTAGCCGGTTAATTGCAAGGCCGTGTCATAGGTTCCATTGCTCACATGGTGGCTGTAGGGCAGGCCTTCGTCCTCCGTGACCATCTCCACGAACAGATCCTCATGGTTGCCTCGGATAAGGATTACCTCATCCTTATCCATTAGGTTAAGAATATAACTCTGCAGTTCGGCCGCTTCCGACCCGCGGTCAAATAAATCTCCGAGCACCATGAGCTTGTGAGGCTTCGGATCGGAGTAGTATCCGGCGTCTTTCAGCGCTGAATCCAGGACGCTGAAAAAGCCATGGACATCAGCGACAACATAGTATTTCAAATGATTCTCCTATAGTTCTATACTGCCTGGCGGACTAGCTCCGGCGCAACCGCGGAGAGCGCGTCAATAGCGAACTGGTAGTCTGTCAGGTAGTCCCGCACTTCGCTTTCTTTCACTGTGACGGGCATGCGGTTATGCGTCTCTATCATGGACTCATTTGCTTCACGAGTCAGAATTACGAAGCGAACTTGACCGTCGATGATTCGATAGATACCACAGAGATATACGATCAGCCTGTCCCCAATAGTGAAGAGGTACTTTGTTTTCTGACTGTCATGGCTCCACTCATAGAAGCCGGTGGCAGGGAGAATGATGCGCCTGTTCCTCAATGATTCGGCGAACGTTTTTTTCTCCGCTGCGGTCTCGGGCCTGGCATTGATCAGAAGCTTGCTTTCCTGAATGCCGGGAAAGCCAAACGTGGCAGGGACGGGAACGATTTTGCCATGTCTCTCGATGATCCCAGGCGCAGTATCGCCCGGAAAGATTTCACCGGTCTTATACTCTCCCGGATACTTACGTTCCATCATGCTGATGAGCGCAGCCGTCTTCTCATCCGCAGGGTCTTTACTGAAGTTATAGCGTCCGCACATGTCAGATCAACACTCCGTTACAGTGATCAATTTCATGCTGAATTACGATAGGCTTAATCATGGTGGGTCATCCTTCATTGTCAAATTGGAGCGTAGTAGAAAGGCCATCGTATCCGCAGACTGTGTTGGGGAAAACAGATTGAGCGTTTGGCAAATAATCTGAGGGAGATTTCATGGACTGCGAGAAGTGTGTCAGCCAAAGCTGGCGGACTCCTGCGTCCCGTGCCAGCTCTGCAGCCTGTCTGAAGGTGCTGTGGCCCCAGAGCTCGGCCTCATCTGCCTGATCATCCTCACCATAGGTCGCGTCGTGGATCAGAAGGTCTGCTCCACTTGCATATCCCCGCAGGTGCTTACATGGCTGTGTGTCTCCTGAGATTACCACATGCAGCCCTTTTCTGGCCTCACCCATGAGATTATAGCCTCGAACTACCTTGCCGTCTATTCTCAGAATCTCGCCGTTAATCCGGATCGGAGTGATGGGGTCGGCAGCGATGATCTGCTTCCACATGGACACGGGAACGCCCAGCTCCTTTGCCTTCTCCGGCAAAAATTTCGAAGCTCGGGACAGCATGAAGGAGTATCCTTGGCTGGAGACTCTGTGCTCCGTCTCGAAGGCTTGGAGCCAGGCACCGCCTGGCCAGCCTGAGTTTATAGTTTTCATAGCAAGCCCAGAAGGATTGCTTATCTCCATGAGTCTTACTTCATAATCCGTCTGGACTACCAGCTTCAGAATCGGTGCCATAGCGTCTTTAAGTCCAGCTGGTCCTGTGATATTCAACGGCTCTGTTCTTTTCAGACAGTTCATGGTTTGAAGAAGGCCCGGCAATCCGAAAACATGATCTCCGTGGTAATGAGTCAGCGCAATCAGGTCTATCTTGATGGGGCTGACTTTTTCTCTGCGGAGGGCAACTTGTGTGCCTTCTCCGCAATCAAAGAGAATGCTCCGCCCGGCGCAGCGAAGAATCGCTGCGCTTACTCCTCTATCCGGGGTTGGCATAGTGGCACCGGTTCCCAGCAGGGTAACATCAATCATTGGGCTTGCGAGCCATCTCCTTCTTTTGAGTCAGACTTCAGAAGAAGCTTCTCCTGGATCTTGGAGAGAAGATCCTTCTCCTGTGATGAATAGTATTCTTCAAAGCCCTCAATAGTGAACCCAACAGGGTCATTCAGCAGAGCTTCAATCACGCCTTCAAAATAGTGGGAATGCCCACAATACTCTTTGCTTTGTGTTGCTGAATCGTTATACGGGAAGATAAGACAGGAACACACAAATTCGCCTGCCACGTATAGCAAATCGCCTTCTTCAGACGTTCGGTCAGGAAAATCCACTTTCCAGCGTCCGTCTAGCCGATCATAGTACGGCCGGTTGCTGTATTTATTTATTGCGTTGGTTTTTTTGCTTATCATTATTTCTCACTCTGATTTTTTAAACCATCGAGATGGGAAAACCCATCATCCTTTAATCCCGCTTCTTGATAGGCATTGCCCAAACCCCCAACAAATCCATCGAGACGAAAGAGCCTGAGCATTGTCCGGGAAGTCATTGTTGCTCCATTCAAGAAGCTTTTAATCGTGTTCCGCGAAAGAGTAGTCCTCTGCATGATGTCACTGACACTGAGGGAATTGGCTGCCATATACCTTTTCAGTTCGTTACGGCAGATGTCACTTGCATGCGAAACATTCTCTGAAAGCCAATCCTTTGGTCCCGCATTTTTGTCTGGCTTCGCAGTAATGATATCCCCAAAATCGCAGCCAAGGCACTCTCTGATGCGGTCGAGCGTGTCAAGAGATACATAACTGTCTTTTCGCAGCTTTACTACCGTTCCTGTAGAAATATGGAGCCCTTCAAAAAAGCCTTGAGCATCAATGTTCTTTCGCTCCAACAGCTTCCACAGCTTATAGTAATAAACGCTCATGTCGCACCTCCGCAGAGTTCTGAGAAGAGTATAACACGAGCGGATCTGAGTGTCAATGTTTACAAGTTCTCGCTATTTTTGACAGTTTCGTTTTCGCCTGAAACGTCTGGGATTGCGTGCTCCGTGATACCCATCTTGCGGCGGATTTCATTCAGCTCGCGCTCTCTGCAATATATGTCCAGATGTCGCTTTGCCCTAAACATGGCGCGTCTGAGCGTCTCTTCTTCCGGATCTTCCTTTCTGGGAGGCAACCCAAGATGTTCCCGGACCTCATCGAGTGAATAAGTCTTTCCCTGCTCGACGGATTTCAAGGATTCTTCAAGTTCCTTTTTGACTTCGGCTCTGCGCTCCTGAAAGCTCTGATCTGAGTAGCCGAAGAATGTGGCGTCTTCCAGAATATCTGCCAATACTTCGATGATGTTTTCTTCATTGAACTGGGTATCTGCGATCAGGTAACCGGCGAGCTCATCGCGGTCTGCGAGCATCCAATCGTAGTGCTCAACATTGTCGTTATCGATCTCACTCAGATAAATCAGGTTCACAATAGTTTCCTTGCCAAGGTCGACCTGCGTCGGGTAGGCAAAAAACACCTTGTCCTGATTATCAACCGCATCAAGTTCCAGGAACTCTGAAATGAACTTCCGAAAGGCATCCTCGATACGTTGGTAGGCTTCACCACTGCCAACGCCATGCTCCTTGATTTCCCAAAAGGCCGGAGGCGACGCGAGCAGGAAAGCATGAACCAGCTCGTCAATGTCGACCTCTTTTACCCATTGCTGCAGTGTTCTCATCATCTACTCCCTGTTCTCTGGCAAGAGGCTGTTGGGTTCATTTAGTATTCGCATAAGGGCTTGGCATTGTTTTTCAGACAGCTCTTCAGGCGCTTTTTGGCGCAAAGTCAGGTCAGCCCACACAGTTTCTTCCATGCCACAGTCCGGACATGTTCGAGGAGATACAATTCCAAAGGCTCCCAATATCGGAGGATAGTCCCATCCGGCAGCATACGCTTCTATTGGAGTGAGTAATTCTGTTTTACCGCAGACCTCGCACACATGAATGAGCTTTGTATCCATCAGCTCTTTGACTCCAGTTTCCGCCATCCGACCCGCCTCCTTGAATATTGATACTGTTTCTGAATGCATTCTCGCCACACCATGCTCTGGCATAGTGTGGCGAAATGCGAAGTCCTCTCAGGCTTCGTTTTTCAACAGGTACTTATTACTGACGACTTTCATGGACAGGCTGGCACTGATAAGAGGGCAAAAGACCGGTTCAGTGGGGCGGATTACGATTCCTTCCTTTTTTCCGCCGTTGGGATATTCCCCGTCTGCACGCTCGAGCAGGGCTTCCACCGTGGGATACTTCGAGGGAAGATCAACGTCTACTTCTTCGATAGGCACATGCACAAAATCCAACATCTTGCAGAGCTCCAGCATGCGATTCAGGCCAACTCTTTTGCCATTCTCGCGGATAGTAAACACATACCACTCAGGCTTTGCCAGCCGCAGGCGATTACGCTGGATACCTGGTGCACAGAGTTCTCCCTGGATTGTGAGCGTTCTCAGGCCCAGATCCTTGACAAGTGCCTCAACGCGTTCCTGGTATTTGCGCTCCTTCACCAGATTGTAGAAGGAACTGGCGCCATCGTCTTTGTATTCGTAGTTATGTCCGGTAACATGAAAGCCATTCTCATCAATGCCGATAGAATGGGAAGAACCATCCATTTTGGTGCTGATATAGTATTCGAGTCCGGCAAAAGCATTGATCAACTCCGGGTTTTCCTGCACTCGGGTTTCATCGGTATGAGGAATGTCATAGGGGAGGGTCCCAATCACCGTGCCGCCTGTAGTCGCTCGCTCTTCGATTTCCCATTTGCGGACACCGAGCAGCTCAGTCACATCGTCACCGACTTCAACAGTAGAAGGTATTTCCGGGAACTGGCTCACAGGAAGCAAGAGCCCCTGCGAGATCTGGCCACGGAACCGCATAGTCCGCAACTTAAATCCTTCACCCATGATATCCGTCTTTTTATAACTCGAGCTGCGCATGAATTCGAACTCCTCTCGAATCGGGAGGAAGCTGTCAATCTCAAAATAGACTCCGATGTCCATCGGTAGAAACTGTCCCTTGTTGACAACACACTGCCAGCCTAGGACATGGGCAAGTTCGATCTTGTCCGCACCATCAATTGGCTCGATTTTCCAGATCCGCTGAATACTTGCTAGCTTTCTCATTTCTTCAACCTCCACATTCTTTTCGTATTCGTTCTCTTACTTTTCTCCGCTGAGCTGCCAGAGAATGCTCCATAGCAATTATTCCGGCGACACGCTTCTCAATAGGCTTTTTTATCCCCATCTCCTTTTCTCTTCTTAATTCATCACATCGGTACATGTTATAGATGAGGAGTTCTCGAGTTGTTTCAATTAGATCTTCTGTTCCAGACCTATACACTGCAACAAAGAATCCATTTTCCTTGCATTTCTTATAAAATGGCTTGAGGTTTTCATTGAGCTGCTCATTTGATGATTCCGCTCTGGTTAGCCAAATGCAAACCAGCTTTTTCTCTTTGTTCACTTCAACTTCCATGTATGATTACCTCTCAATAAGTGGCTTTGGTAGGTGGTCCAGTTGAGATACTCTCATCATTCATAATGGGTTACCTCTCCGCTCCGACCTGCGGTTCTCGGCGGTAAAGATCTAAGGATTTCTTCAAGTGTCCTTGGAGTATAATCCATGTACGGCAACATGCATCCCACATTAATGATATTTCCGAAGTTTCCTCTGCACTTGACTCTTCCGCTTCGTATTTCATCCCGCCACCGTTCAAGATCTTCGTTTTCTGTTGTGAGGTGGACATGGCCACAGAGCATTATTGAGTTATCACAATGGTCATGGGGATAGAATAGAAGCGGATAGTGGCACATGACAACCGAATACTTCCCGTCCATTATTGTCTTGATATCCCGGATGTCCTGAAACTCTTTTTTCAGTTTTCCAGAAAACTTATTAAGGTCGTGATTGCCTCGGATCAGCACCTTGTTTCCTTTCAATCTATCGAGGATTCTGATCCAATCAGTCTCAACCTTCCAGCAGAAATCACCGAGAATATAAACGGTATCCCCCGGCTCGACTACAGAATTCCAGCGGCTAATCAGTTCGTCTTCCATTTCGCCTATCGTGGAGAATGGGCGGTTATCAAAGCCAAGAATGCGCTCATGGCCGAAATGCAAATCTGCAATATAGTAGTTTTTCACGCTTGACCGCCATCCTTTGCTGATGCTTGTTCCCGCTGCCGTTTCCACTCAGCAAACTCCCGTTGTCCCTCTTCGCTTTCATAGAAGGCAATTATGTCGGGGTATATACAGCGGGCTATGGCTTCAATCTCATGATCGGGAAGATCGCTGTTATTTACCAATCCTTTTTTTCTAGACATGGTGATCACCCTTGCCTCTGGCATTCAGTGAGTATGTAGTCATAAAGAGCTTCTGGCTCCTTCAATATCCATGTTTTTGATTCGTCAGCAGTTGAAACTTCATAATCAGGAGCAGCCTCATAAAGCCACCACTCGATATAATCATATCTATCACCAATGGCTTCTTTCAAAACGAGAAGGAGCGCGTCATAGTACTTGTTAGGCGTACCAAAGACATAGGGGCCGTTGCCTACGGTTTGTAACGCTTCTGCGAATGCTGAGTCGATCTCTTGCTGCTCAAGAATCATTGAGAGGGCTCGACAAAAAGTTTTCTTCGAAATCATGGGGTGTCCTCCCATTGTAAGTCTCGATAAAGATCGGCCTTCAATGTGTCGAGCATGTTTTGTAGCTCTATAGCTGTGTTCTCAATTTCCCTGGTGACAAGCTCTTTCGGCGAAACCTTTAGCCACTTCTTCTTAAACCTTGAGACATCTTCTCTGTACTGTGTCTCGGATACGTCGCCTGATAACCAGTAATCAAGGGAATTCAAAAGGCAAAACACATCATAGACAAGTTCTGAAAGAAGTCTGTCACGCATGGGGTTAATTCTTCTTGCCTGTGCAATAAACTCAGTATAGAGTTCAGATTCACCGATTCCATAGTGTGTTGAGATGTCCCATCCAAACAGTTCGTTGCTCAGAGAGTCGTTTTTATAATCAAATCTTCCTCCACTCATGTTACATCTTCCTCACAATTGTCCTCATCCGCCTGCTTTTTTAAGTCGTTATAGTGCCGAGCGATGTCTAGAATACATTCGTACCATTCAACATCGTCTTGATCTCTCGGATTTGGCGGCGATTCCTCGAAAAGAAGCCTGACTTTCAATTGCTTGACTTCTTGCCGTTGCACCATGCGCTCTAAGCCATCCCGCTTCCGGCATGGCTTAAGATCTGTGCCTTTTTTATTCTGAGCTGTCTTGAATCTTTGCGGTTTCCCGTTTGTGTCTGTTCCGGTCATAGGCTTTCTTGCTCTCAATCGTCTTTGTGATGGGGCAGACGCCATGCCATGATCCTCTTTTCAAAGTATGGTATTCACGCTGCTGTCGCTTGCTTTGCTTTTTTAGAGGAACCATAACCATGGCGTTTTTCCTCCTCTTTTGATTTTTCTATCTTAGTCATAAACTCATCAATGCTCTGCTCGTAGTCCAGATAGCCACAAATCAGCATGCTTTTCTTCAACTCATCTAGTGCAGCCAAGAACGAAGGTACGTCTTTCTTCCTTACTTTGCAAAAGATTGCAAGATAAGGGCTGCCTTCTCGCTTGTACTCATCTCCAAACCAAACTCTGACTTTGTGCTTTATAAAGAGCTGATCTGCAAGGTAGCTCTCAACGTCAAAAAACATGAAATAGTCAAATCGAAGCGAGAACTTGTCAATGGTCCAGTAGAGTTTTTCTCTCAAAAAAACCTCCCGCATTAAACTGCTGGTATAAACCTCTTGATTTTTCGCTTTCTATCTGTTATTCTGTGCTACTAACTTTCCAGTAAGGAGGCGATTCCCTTGTACACGAAGGGCTACCCCGTGATTGATCTGGTCGCCACGGGGGACAACATCAAGCGGCTGCGCCTTGAGCGCGGTCTGACCGTTCGGGATCTTCAGAAGTATTTCGGCTTCGAAGAGCCCCAAGCAATCTACAAGTGGCAGAGAGGATTAAGTCTTCCCACTGTAGATAATCTTTACGCCCTCGGCAATCTCTTTGAGCTGTCGATGGATGAGATTCTGGTTCCTGTAACCTCACAACTTCATATTGTTGGTGAGCAGCAGGGTGAGCCCTGCTGCTCAAGTCTTTTTTCAGACCGGCTATTTTGGATACGGCAAGAGTCCGATGCAACTTCGACCATTTTTCCAATCGCAATGTCCGCTGCCTGACGAATCAGGCTTTGGGCACAGGTCATGGATGTATTGTTAAACTCAATAATCAGTTGAGTAGCTACCCAGCTTTTGGCCAGGCTCATATTTCAAGTAACGAAGCGTAAGATCGAAATGGCGGCCTTGACGAAATAATGGGTTAACGAGCTGTCGAGAGTTCGTAGTGCGTTGAAGGAAGCGTCCAGAATTTGTTGAATGATCGGTTACGAACCAATAATTCCGATGAAGGCCCTTAGGGTGGGCCGTCCCAAATCTTTTATCCACAAGGGATATGTGCAGCCTTATAGTTCATCTGCACCTGAACCGATCTCCGTATTCTCTTTCGCTTGCCGCACCCAAAATAGTCGGTCCGGAGACGCGGGGATTATTCCCCCGCGTTCTCCATGTAGCTCTCAAAGGCATCTGCAAAGCTGGCATTCACATCGAAGGGCGGCTCGTAGTCAACCACAGAGGTGACGAGGCACACATCGACCTGAGCGGAGGTCTCATCAGACTTCCGGTTCAACTCTTTGAGCTTGCGCTGCACCACCTTGCGATCAAAATTGATCGTGGTGACTCTCTTGAGGTCACAACGGTAGGAAACCTGGTTTCCTTCAGCGTTGAACTTATAGCCCTGGCCCCCATTGGAAACGGTCTGCTCGGAGCCGCGGAGATCGTTCATACGCTTGAGGACCTGAGCAACCTTCTGACGAGTCGCATTGAGGCTCACTTCACCATCCATGTCGAAAGCCTGGGCATTCTTGGCTTTACGGATAGCCTCAAAGAGCTTCTCCTTCTCATCGAGGATAAACAGAAGGAACTCGACCATTTCTGTAATCTTCTCAGAGTACTCAGTTTCCGGGATTTGGACCACCTTTTCGTCCGCAGCGTCAGACACCACCTTGCTACGCAGGTAGGTTGTCTCAACTTTGGTGACATTAGAATCCTTGCCCAGGACATATTCTGCCTCTTGCATGAGGGCCTGGAGCTTGTTTTGATAGCGGAATGCTTCTTTCAGATTCATTTTCAACACCTCTTTTTCTTTCTGTACGTATTCTACTTTTCCTGACGGCAATTGTCATTGAACCCATGGTTTAAGGGTTGTTCTTGAAAATAATCCTCACATTTTTGCGGTATACGGTGCCATCTGCACTGGCTGGTATTGCTTCAGATTCATTAGGCGGGCCAACGTTGATCATCGCAATATAGGTCTTCAGAAGTTCTGGTGTCAAACCTTCTACCGTGAATGCTTTCTCGGGAGCAGACTCAGTTTGCGCGATGATTTCAGGCAAGTCTTCTGGAGTACTCTGAAGCTTTGCGTCCTCTTCGACAAGGGACGATATCTCGTTTTGGAACTTCGTTATCATGCTTTGCCCGCTGCGAGTAAGGAGAAGCCCGGATTCCATGTCCTCGTAGATACGCATGACTATTCGATCAATCAGGTCGATCCGCTCTCTGATCTTTTTTGACCTCTCTTCAGAATCTTCCTGCTCTGTGGCAGGTTCAGGCTCCGGTTCTGGTGGAATCAACCGTGGAGCGTTTTTGTTCAGCTCATCTACAACCAGCGTTTTAAGTTCCTGGTAACCGATATAACCCGGTTCCCTGCATTTCCCCAGACCACGGCTCTTTGCTTTTCGGCAACCAAGTAAAGGTTCCACGCCTTCTCTTAACACAAGCGGGCTACCGCAAGTTGCGCAAAAAACCAGACCTTCGAACAGATCATCTTCTTTTGGAGCGGTGAGCGACAGCCTTTTCCTGTATAATGCCAGTACCGCCTCAAACACTTCCTCAGATACAATTGGTTCATGTGCAATCGGGAATCGCTGAATGCCCTCCACTGCAGAAATGCCCTGAGAAGCTGCATAAGCGCGGCCTGTGTAGACGGGGTTCAGGGCAATTCGCCGAACAGCGACAGGTGTCCAATGATTGTTTGCGTCTTCCTGTTCGACGTCTTCTTTGGAGGCATATTGCAGTTTCCTGTACAGTCCTGGTGACATGACATTGGACTGGTTAAGCTCCTTGGCTATGGCCGTGAAGTGTACACCTTTGGAGACTTTAGCAAAAATGGTTCTGACCACTTCCGCCGTCTCCTCATCAGGGATGATCTGACCTTTGTTATTTGGGTCGATCTTATAACCGTATGGAGCATTGTTCCAAATTATTAGCCCGTCTTTTCGCTCGGCCATGGTCAGATAGTCTCCTTTTTCATCTTGAGTCTACTCTTGCAGGTGTCCTTTAGACCGGACTTAAGTCCTTGGGATTTCGTTTGGATCGATGGGCTTGTCTGCCTCATCGGAATAGAACTCTTGCATATCATCGAGGCGCAGGCAGGCCAGATTTCCCTGATGCGGGAATGAAGTCAATGCGATCTCCTCGAGGCCGCTTCCGCAGTCAATGCCAATCTTATTCTTGTCGCGCCAGATCCGAAGCCTGTCTTCAGCTGCATAGTAGAGTGTAGGTGTATGCCCGAAGACCAGCGTATATTCATCAGGGATCTGGGTGTAATCCTCAATCCTTTCCCAAACCGCAAACTGTGTTTGGTCGAGATATCCCCACTTATCTTTGCGATAGAACTCTTTTGGGGAGGCGTGGACGAGCTTGTAGGGCTTTTCGTCAACCTCAATATCCATGCTGAGCGGAAGGCCAATAAGATAATCGAAGAGCCTTTGCCGTTCTTCTTGGGATAGCTTCTTCAGATGCTCTTCCGTAACCTGGCCGTGGTTTCTGTACCAAAGCTTCAAATCCTTCAAACCGCCATCCCGCTTCCATGGAAGTTTTGTATCCTGCGGAACCATGGCGTTCAGCATCATATGTTCGTGGTTTCCAAGGAGCATTTTTGCGTTTGCCATTGCCATTATTTCCTGCAGTATCTCTATCCCGTAGGGGTGGCGATCAACAACATCACCAAGGACGTAGAGCGTATCATCCGGTTTAAGGGCGATCTTTTCCATCACGGATTTGAATCGTCGTAAGTTTCCGTGGATGTCTGACATTACATAGATCATTTATTGTCCTTTCTCCGACTGCCATTTGCTCTTGAAGCGGGCATTGTTGAGCAGAAGCTCTTCAATAGTTACGGGTTCGAAACCGTTGATATCGACTCCTGCGTTGAGGATGTGGTCATTCGCTGCAATCAGCGGCCAGAAATCCATCCGGGTATCCCTGTGAATATGACCGTGGATCATGTATGTCCGCTTGGCATGCTTCCAAGAAAGGAGCGGGTAATGGCACAGGGTCACGCCTGTCTTTCCTCCGGAGAGTTCTGCCATCAAAGACACGCTTTGAAAGTATTTGCCGAGATCAACCTTGCCCATCCATGAGCTGTCATGATTCCCGACAATCAAATGCTTCTTTCCCTTGAGGCGGGATAGAATCTCTTGCGGGTTCTCTGCTCTGAAAAACATGTCCCCCAGCACATAGACGGTGTCATTGCCGGTAACTTTACCGTTCCACCGGGCAATGAGGTCCCGGTCCATCTCTTCAATCGTTTCATATGGGCGATCACAGAATCGGATAACGTTCCTGTGACCGAAGTGTGTATCTGCGGTATAGAAGATCACTCAACCATCTCCAAAGACTTCATTCATTATTTCTTTGAACTGGATGGTTGAGTCATCTGCGAGAGCTGCCATCATTTGTTCTTCGGTATCATAAGATGTTTCCTTTATAAAAAGTAGATTGCTCACAGTATAATGACCGTCGGGCATAGTGTTGATATCCATGACATACTCATTGCCCCAAAAGCCGCCATCCAGGTTGTGCCTGTCATTTTCGACTTCATAGCACAAATCCATCATTTTAGCCCTGCAATACAGGAGATGCTCCCCATGGTAGCGGATAGCAACTCTCTTGATGTCTGCCTGGCTGAAACCCACATTATATGGGCATCCCCATATGTTCAGATGCTCCCAAGCTGTTTCCCCAAGATGGATCTTTTTCTGCGCGAGCTCTTTGACCGGTTCCAGAATCACTTGCCAAGCGTAGGCGACTCTGTGTGCTGCCTGACGATTGCCCATGAGGTATTCGTCGAATGCTTCGACCGTATCCTCATATCCCGGAACACTTCGCAAGCGGTTTATAATGGGGTAGAGGTCATCCAGCTCGCCGACATAGATCTTGCTTAACGAGCAGAAGGCTGGCGCAGCACATTCTGGCAATGCAATAGCGAACAGTTCTCTCATGGCTTCATCTCCTGGCTTCCCTGGGACGGCGAGAGAAACAAGCTGACAGGAATGAACAAGATTTCCTTGCCGTAGTGGTCGATAACATATGCGGTGTTATTGGCGTTGGCTCTATCAATGATCTCGTCCATCTTTTCAAGAAAAGCCTGAGAGGAGATTCTTTCGAGCTCATGGAGCGCTGGGATCTGGCATCTCATTACACTCCTCCTTTGGCTTAATTGGGGCTTTTTTCTTCCGTATCATTATAACAAGTGGTATTCGGAAAATCTCGGTTTTGGGGAAAACGTAGTCGGGATCAAAGAAAACGTAATAGCACGATCTGCTACAGCTTTAAAAAAGTCAGAAAAACCATAGCTTTTTCAGCCGTTGGGGAAATATGAACAAATTGTGACCAAGACCACTTTTCCGGGTCTTTGCAGGGTTTTTACTCAGAGTTTACTTGACAAGCGGGGGGCTGCTCCGTTTAATAACAGGTAGTCAGTCGCAGAGAGGAGGATGGTTATGCGCGACACGATTATTGAAAAACTCGGGGAGATCGAGCGGACAAAGAATATCCGCATTTTGCTTGCGGTCGAATCTGGAAGCAGGGCGTGGGGCTTTGCCTCGCCTGACAGTGACTTTGATGTCAGATTCATTTATGTGTGCCAGCGTAACCACTATCTGAAGCTGGGGAAGATCCGCGATGTCATCGAGCTTCCGATCAACGATGTCCTCGATATCAACGGATGGGATCTGGACAAGACTCTTCGGCTGCTCCACAAGTCGAACCCGACGCTGTTTGAGTGGTTTTCTTCTCCTATCATTTACAAGGAGACGCCGTTTGCAGAGGAGTTCCGGCCTATCATGAACCGGTATTTCTCTTCGAAGAAAGGGCTGTACCACTATCTGAGTATGGCAGCTGGAAACTATCGTGAGTACCTTCGGGGTGATACCGTTAAGGCGAAGAAGTACTTCTATGTGATGCGTCCGATACTTGCCTGCCGGTGGATTCTTGATCATGGTACACCGCCTCCCATGCTTTTTTCCGAATTGATGGAGGCTGAGCTTGACCCTGCCGTCCGGCCTGCCGTTGACCGGCTACTGGATATCAAGATGAATGCGCCGGAGATCAAGCTGATTCCCAGGGTCGAAATCATCAATGAATATCTGGATCGCAGTATCGAGGAAGTGAGCGGCCGGCTTGCCGAGCTACCGGAAGAACCTGCCCATGGTTGGGAAGAGCTTGATGCCCTGTTTCTGAAGGTGCTTGACGAATACGACGCTGGTCAGCTTTAAGTCAGCTCATTTCCATGCCTGGGGTCATGTCTTCAACGGGGCTGGGCTCGATTAAGTATCTCGGGTCAACCACAACCTCGGACTCTCCGCGGCCCAAGAACAGAGCAAGCACATGGGCTTTCTCTATTTGAGCCTTATAAACTGTTCCATGTTCTCCGAAGCGATTCGCAAACCATGTGGCAACCTTCTCATCCAGGGTCCAGGACATCGCATGGACATTGTCGGCATTATAGGAAGTCAATCCTCGGTAAATGGTGACCGGGTCTTCTAGCTTCGAGAGTTCTTTGTGTTCCTCCGGCGTCATCAGAATTCTGGGATCGGCTGATTTGAACATGGATAGCAGTTTGCTGGTGCTGACATTGGGATCGTTGTTGGGGTTTTCGGACCGCATCCAGGCGTTCGCCAGGATTTTGGAAAAGTCTTTTCTCGACAACGCAGGTGCGGCATATTTCAAAAAGGTCAGAGCGTAGGGCTTGTTGACCATCATGTAGATGTCAAATGCTCCTGTGGATTGTTGGATCACTGCATTCACTGAAGCCTGCCATGCCGCAAGGTTTTCTTCACTCGCCGTGATGTCCAGCATCTGAATGGCGCCGTCTTTGCGGGCGACAACCATACCGGAGGAAGTAAAGGGGTGCTGAACGATGATGGGTGAAAACTCTGTCTTTGCCACATCCATATAGAGCATGGCAGAAGCAACGGCTTTCACCTGTTCCAGATCTGTTGAGATTATCATGCTGGTGCTTCCTTTCAAGTAATCTTCACTGTGTAGCCATTGGATGATTGCGCGGAGAAATGCAAAGAGCTGGCCCATGGTCTTCCTCCTATCAATAATGCATGCCTTTCAGGGGCGGTTGGTTTTAACCAGCCGCCCCTGTTTTGGTCAAGAATCTGACCGCCGGTCTATGGCTTTCTCTTTCCTTTGGGAATACAATTACCTCCGCGGCGGGTGAATGGGCCTCGCGTATTTGCGCAGAGAGTTCTTGGCCGCGCCGACAACATCGAACAGGATTTGCATTTCGAACTGATCGCAGTCTTCCATGAGGCTTGCAAACTTGAATGTGCGGACCGTCAGATTGTTGTTCAGCAGATCAACAAGCAGTTCATCTGCCGTGCAGTTGAGCGCGTTGGCGATCTCAATGAACTTCTCCAGACTGGTTTTCTTTCTGCCTGTCTCAATGTAACTGATGAAGGACGGGCTGCAGTTGACCTTTTCGGCCAGTTCTTCCTGGGTCATTCGCTGGCGTTCGCGGGCGATGCTGATTCTTTTGCCGAGTTTTTTGTAGTTAATGCTCATAGGGGAACCTCCTTAAAAAAGTACAGCTCCTATATAAGCATACTTATAGGATCGTTGTAAACCTATAACTACTCTTGATGTTATTCTATAACCTGACTTGTTATAATTACATATATCTTAAAGCAGACTTGTTGATGGAGGTGCGCTGTATGGACAACATGGATACGGTACAGCGCATCGGTGCGCGGATTCGGACTGCTCGTCTAAAGCAGGGGCTCAGCCAGCCACAGCTCGCGGAAAGGGCAAACCTCAGCTCGCAATCCGTGAGCAACTTTGAGAACGGCAAAGCCAAGATGAGCATTGAGAGTTTTGTCAGCATCCTCAAAGCTCTTCACATTTCTGCTGATGAACTTCTTGAGCTTGAGCTTCCGGAGAAAGACAAGCGAATCGCAGAGCTGGAAGAGCTCCTCTTCGACTGCACTCCGAAAGAAGCAGAAGCCATTTTGAAAATGGGCAAACAATTGAAGGAGACTCTCCGAGAGAATAAATGAGAGCAGCAACAAGGGCTGCTCTCTTCTTTTTTACGCTGCTCTGACCACCACTCAAAAGAAAAATCCAAGTTGATCTGATTTAAATCTCATCAACTCGGATATTTTTTTATTCAATTATGACCTGGGGGTCATGGACCTGACCACTAGTTTATGTTTTTCCGAAAGTGCCGCTTTTATAATGTCGGCAACGACCATTATTGGGAGGAGCTATGGAAGAACTTGACCTTTTTTCTCAGCTGGAAGCCATCGAAGACCCTTCCGGTGAAGCTGTAATGCCTATCAATTCTGAGCGGCACAAGCTGATTGTAGCGCATAAAACCTGGCTCGCAAGTATTCGTCATGAGAAGCCAAGTACCACAAAGCATCTCAGAGTGGCCGTCTATATTCGCTTCTTCAATCAAACCAAATATGACAACTATCTGGATCATCACAAAAAGCAGTTTGTTGACACGCTCAAGCTTTGCCCAAATTGGGAGTTTGTCGGCTTCTATGTCGATGTTGGCCAGTCTGCGCCAAACATGGAAACTGCTCCCGAGTGGAGCAGACTCCTTAACGACTGTATTGAGAAACGGATTGATCTTATCATCACGCAGAAAATCTCCAATGTATCCAGAAAGATGTACGAAATAGCCATTTGCGCAAGGCTTCTCGCTCAGCAGAAACCGCCGATTGGAATCTATTTCATTTCGGAAGATTTGTTCACTCTTGCTTCCTACTACCTCGAAGACATGAGAGACACCTTCTTCCTTCCATCTCCCGATTGGCAGATTCTGCCCGACGCGCCGGAGGAGAGGAGGGCTTTGTGTGATTGATAATGAGAAGCGCAGAAACAGGCTGCTTCAAAAGGAGAAAGTCCGGAGGAGAGTCCAAGTTCAAATCGATCCGGATAATTACGAATTCTTTCCCGCGAAAAAGCAGACTGACTACTACGACAACGATGTTCCTCAGCGAGTAGGCATTTATGTCCGCGTATCCACAGACAATGTGCAGCAGACCACTTCCTATGAATTGCAGAAGAAGTATTACGAGGACTTTGTAGTTCGGCATCCGAACTGGACTCTTGTTGAAATCTATGCCGATGAAGGTATCAGCGGGACTTCGCTTCGCCACAGAGATGCATTCAACAAAATGATTGCTGATGCGAAAGCCGGATTGCTGGACATGATCATTACCAAAAGTGTATCCCGATTCTCCCGAAATGTGACTGACTGTATTGGTATTGTCCGGGACCTGGCAGAGCTCAAAAGCCCCGTTGGGGTTTTCTTTGAGTCTGAGTGCATTTTCTCTTTGAACGACGATTCGGCGATGGCTCTGTCTTTCCAGGCAACCATGGCAGAAGAAGAATCGCATACGAGAAGTCGGAGCATGGAAACATCGCTCCGAATGCGTCTGGACAATGGACTGCCTCTTACTCCGAAGCTTCTGGGTTATACCCACGATATTGACGGCAATCTCATCATCAACCCCGAAGAGGCCCCGACTGTGAAGCTTGTGTTTTACATGTACCTCTTCGGCTACTCGACTCAGCAGATTGCAGACGCGCTCAACACTCTGGAGCGAAAGTCATATCTGGGGAATGTGAATTGGACAGCAGGTGGCGTAAGCCAGATCCTTCGCAATGAGCGGCACTGCGGAGACGTACTCACTCGTAAAACTTTCACACCGAATTACCGCACTCACTTGTCACGAAAGAATCGTGGCGAGAGGCCGCAAAGCCATTACATGCATCATCACGAGGGAATTGTCTCCCGGGACGATTTTATTGCCGTTCAGCGAATGCTTGCAAATGCGAAGTATGGAAACAAGACGCTCCTTCCGGAATTGAGTGTAATCCACGAGGGTATCCTCAAAGGCTTTGTCACGATCAATCCGAGATGGGCAGGATTCAAAGCTTCCGATTACTACCAAGCTGCCAGGAGTGCCTATATCGTTGCTTCGGAAGGCCCGCAGCCTGCTACTAACGGTACTGCTTCGTCTGGTATTCAGATAAAGGTCAGACCCGGAGACTTTGATCTCCGGGGTTTTGAGATTGCCCGCACAGAGTTTTTCGATACGACGCTGCGCCCGTTTGTTACTATGGCAGACCGGCATCTGAAATTCGGCACTGAGTGTGTCCGGAAATTCGGGAGTCGAAGCTACATCGAAATGCTCGTAAACCCGATTGAGAAGAAGTTTGCGATCAGGCCAACTGATGAGAACAATCGCAACGGCGTTTTCTTTTCGCGTCCGGTGGAAGGCTCATATGCACCGAAGGATGTCCCCGGATCAGCGTATGTCGACACGCTTTTCGAGATTTTCGGCTGGAACACCGAGTGTAAATACAGAATCATCGGCTCCCTGTATGAGAAAGGCGATGAGATTGCTTATATCTTCGACGCTGAGAACTCAGAAGCATTCTTTAAGCCCGCGTATCTTGACAAAAACGATCCGGAATCCGGCAGTTCGTCTGTTTCCCAACCGCTCACACCTCTCGGGAAAAGAATTCGAGCGATTCCGGAAGACTGGACTACAAGCTTCGGGAAACAGTATTACCTGCACGAGAGAACTCTGGCAGAGCTGGCGAACCAGAGCGAGGCAGATTGGAAGCTCCATATTGAAGGTCGATTGTTTGAAACCGGAAATCGACTAAATGTGACAAGCTTCGACGATCTTCGATCTTACATTCGCCAGGAATTGAGCAGCGGAACCAGTAGGGAGGTACAGTAATGGACGAACGACGCAATGACGATGTTTTGACTTCACTTCTTCAGGAATTGGATCGGCCTGTTGCGCCGAAGCAGGAAGAGCTCGTTTTGCCGGTGGTATCAGCTCCACAGTTGGACTATCAGGGGGACGAACTCATCGAGGTTGGCGCCGCTTTCGACCTGAATGGTTTCCAGGTCGTTCGTCGAGAGTTTTTTGCTCATCTTCACGAACCTTCCATCACCTTCAACGCAGGCAAATTTGGTGTTAACGCAGCGTGCTTAAGTCGCTTTCCGGAAACGGAATATGTAGAGGTCATGGTCAATCCGGAGACGAAGATTCTTGCGCTGAGACCCTGCACAGGATATGAAAGGGACTCTTTCCGCTGGTGCACCACACCAAAGGGGAAGCGAACACCACGCCAGATCACCTGCAAGATTTTCTCTGCCATGGTTCTCAACCTCATGGGCTGGAGCCACAAAAACAGATATAAGATCCTGGGCCGCTTGATCCATGCAAACGGCCAGTATCTGATTGCCTTCGATCTCAATGCCACCGAGGTTTATCTGAGTACCAGCGCGGATGGTGAAAAGCCTCGAAATTCCCGTACTCCTGTCTTTCCGGAAGAATGGGAAGGTCAGTTTGGTATGCCTTTCGGCGAACATCAGAACTATCTGCAGATCAGCGTATTTGATGGATATGCCGTTTATTCCATCTCGGATAAGGACAATCAGAAAACGCAGGAAGGAGCCGAGACAGGACCCGCACGGGATGTCGCTGAAACACGCGTCGCAGGAGGTGGTTATTAATGAGTTCTCCAACTGTTCCCGCCACAATTGTTGTCGACTTGAAGAAATTCAGAATTCGCATTCACAGGCCAACCCTCCATGCAATTGGTGACCCCAAGCTGATCCAACTTCTCGTGAATCCGGAGAAGAGGGCTGTTGCAATTCGAGCGGTAGGTCATGAGGCTCCGGCAGATCAGGTACACCGTATTGTTCAGCGGAGGCTGCAGACGGAAAACTCCTACGAGATTTACAGTCGTTCTTTTGTGCTGAAGCTGATGCAGATCATCGGAGACGTTGATGCAGATACTTATCGTTTGTCCGGAATCGCATCTCCGGATGCAGGTACTGCAATGTTCTCTCTCGACACCATTCAAAAACTGGAGAACCTGAATACCAATGGATGATATAAGCTATACCCGCCTAAAGATAGACAAAGAGTTCAAGTCTCTGATCCGACCGCTCTCCGAAGCAGAGTATCTTCAGCTTGAAGCCAATCTCATTGCTGATGGATGCCGTGATCCAATCATCACATGGAAGGGCTTTATCATAGATGGCCACAACCGTTATGAGATTTGCAGGAAGAACCGGCTGCCGTTCAAAACGCAGGAAATGCACTTCGATTCGAGAGAAGAAGTCATCGCCTGGATCTGTGCCAATCAGCTAGGCAGGCGAAACATCTCGGAGGAAACCAGAAAGTACTTGATAGGCGTCCAGTACGAATCAGAGAAGATTGTCAATCAGAAAAAGAATGCAGTTGGATTGAACCAGCATTCCGCTGCGCTTGAACTTCTCAAGGCCGAAGATGAGGAAGCTTATCGCAAGGCGCTTGTCATGCAGACTAATGCTGGCCACACTACAGCCGGCCGCATTGCCGCAGACAATCATGTTTCCCATGGCACGGTTCAAAAATACGGGGCATACAGTCGTGCGCTTGATGCAATCAAGGAGAAATGCCCTGAGCTGTTTCCGAAGCTGTTATCAGGCAGATACAAGATCTCCCATCAGAATCTGATTGATTTATCGAAGCTAAGTGCCGTAGAGATCCGGAAGGTAGTACGGAAGTTTGACAGCAGTGCACAGTTCACGCCATACAAAAACACGCGAACTGAGCTTCAGAAGGCAACTGCCAGGAAAAGCTCACCGCAGCATACGGCACCGGCACCGTCTGTAAAAGATGTACCAAAGTATGATCCGGATGCTGAAGTGACCAGCTTGACGCTTACCATCCCCACCTGGATTTCTTCCATGAATCGCGTGGAAACTGTGACAGATTTCGGTAACATTTCAGAAGGAGCACGGCACAAAACGATTGAGGCTTTGAAAAGCCTGTATGGTAAAGCACTTGAGTTGCTGGCAGTCATGGAGGATACCAAATGGAAGACCTGAACATGTTTGTTCCCAATGTTCACTTTGAAAAGATTCCAATCAAGTTTCTTGAGTCAAGCCAAAACTACCAGCGCAGTCTTTCCCGCCAGCACATTGCAAAAGCGGTAGCCGATTTCGATTTGTATCAGGTCAATCCCGTAAAGGTCAGCCGTCGCAATGGTTCAAACTATGTCTTTGACGGTCAGCATACCATTGAGATTATTGCAGAAAAGTCCGGCTCTCGTGAAACGCCCGTCTGGTGCATGATCTATGATGACCTTAGTTACGAGCACGAGGCCGACATCTTTGCGAATCAGCAGAAGCATGTCAAGAATCTCTCAGCCATTGAAATCTTCCAGGCAAATGTGGAAGCTCGGAACAATACCCAGCTCATTATTAAGGATATGGTCGAATCTTACGGTATGGTCATCGCCCAACGCAGAGGCGCCGGTGTCATCAACTGTATCTCTACGCTTGAAAACATTTACTCCAAGTATGGCTATCATGTGCTGGATCGTGTTCTCAGGCTATGCATTGCCACATGGCAAGGAGAGCTTGGTTCTTTCTCTTCAAACATGTTTAACGGCATCGCCAAAGTTGTTGTTACCTACGGAAACAAGCTGAAGGACGAGGTGTTCAAAGAACGGCTTGGTGAAATGCCAATCAAGCAGTTGACCCGGCAGGCCAAAGATCGGTGCCCTGGCTGCATGGGTTTCGCCGAGGTAATGGTAATGACATATAACGGCAAAAAGAAAACTCCAGGCAAGCGGCTACAGATGTCCAAGCTCCACCAGAAAGACAAGGTGTTTTTCTCCGGTATCAATGAGCAAGTTCCAGACTCGCCGTTTGAAGAATTCGCCAGCGAAGATGAAACGTATATTGATGGATTCGATGAAGCAGAAGACGACGAGGAAGAAGACGGGGACGACGAGGAAGAAGAGGAAGAGGAGGACGCCATTGACGCCCTGCCCTTCGCTGGTGAGGTATTTGAGCTCTAAAGCAGATGTTCCTCCATCTCATAGCCCCCGCCGAAGACGATCTCGAGCCTTCCGTCATGGTAGACTCGGATGCACTCGATCATTTGCCTGACTATGGAGTCGTCATATACTTGCGAATTCTGTGTTCTTCGGTCTATCGTTTTCTGAATTTCCGCTAAGCGTTCTTCGTAGCCATCGGTGTTCTGGCTTTCCTGAATGGCCTTGATCCGGCTCTTCAGCTGTTCGATCTGAGTCGAGATCTCCCGGAACTCATCTTCATGGTTCTCGATGCCTTCGCCATCACTGATGCTATCATTGACCATTTGAATGATTCTCTTGTTGAGAGCATCAACTCTTCGCTCCAGAAGGTCGATTTCGTCCGAGCCTCCGTTCAGGCCAATTGCGTCCGCAATGGTGGCTTTCATGAGGGCGAGGTATGTTTCCTCGTCCTCGGCGTTGAACCGGTTCAGCGCTCGCACAACGGCCTGCTGGAGCGCCTCTTCGGGGACTGTGAGGGAATCCTTGCAGTATTTCTTCCCGTTGTCCAATCGGCTGACACAGCGCCACACAATGCGTTTCCTGCCGCAGCTGGTCCAGGTCACTCTTTTGTAGCGGCTTCCGCACTCTCCGCAGATCAGTGTGTCTGTGAGAGCGTACTTTGAGTATTTACCGGAAGCTGTTAATGCTGTTTTCTGTGAGCTGGGCTTGATCGCATTCCTCCGGCTGAGTTCCTCCTGCACTCGGTTGAAGGTGTCCCTGCTGATAATGGGCGGGTGGTTGTTTTCAACGATGTACATGGGAGCTTCGCCCTCGTTTTTCTTCCTCGTCTTGGAGATACAATCAATCGTCACGGTTTTCTGAAGGATGACGTCTCCACAATATTTCTCGTTTCTGAGGATGTTCAGGATCATGTTCCGGCTGAAGGAGAAGCTCTTGCCTGGAATCTGGATGTCCTCTGCCCGCAGGGTTTTGGATATCTGATCGAGGGGCATACCGGCGAGGTACATCTCGAAAATACGGGTTACTATCTTCGCCTCTGCAGGGACAATCTCGGGATTCCCATCTTCACCTTTCCGGTAGCCGAGGAGTCGTTTGTACATGAACATTCCTTGGCCTTCCTCGAACTTCTTCCGGACACTCCAAGTGACGTTTTTGCTGATGCTCTCTGACTCTGACTGAGCAAACCCGGCGTATATGACGAGGTACAGCTCGCTGTCGCTTTTCAGAGTATCGAGTTTCTGCTCCTCGAAGATGATCCCGATCCCTTGAGCCTTAAGCATTCGGACATATTCGAGACACTCAACGGTGTTTCTGGCGAAGCGGGACACTGACTTCGTTATGATGTAATCAATTTTCCCCGCAAGGCAGGCATCGATCATCTTCTGGAACTCTGGTCGTTTGTCTGCCCTTGTGCCGGAGATGCCTTCATCTGCGTACAGGCCGGCGAATTCCCATTCTTTGTTCGCACCGATCATCTCGGTATAAACCTTCTTCTGGTTCGTATAGGATGTCAGCTGTTCCTCATCATCCGTCGAGACACGGCAATAGGCTGCGACTCGCTTTTGATGGTGCTTCTCCTTATCAACGAGGAAGGATCGCTTCGGCTCTATGAGAGTCACGGTCTTTTTGGGTATCTTCGTAACTGCCATTTATTCCTCCTCCCTGATCTCCGCTTCGGTCTTGGTGTGCAGTGTAATCCTCCCTGTATTCGTCAGGGTGATATATGAGATCAGGTCTGTGAAGTATTCACCGTTGAATTCACTCTGGGGACTCATCATCAATGCCCGTTTTCGGGCTATCTGTGCTGTGACAGTTTCCTTGGCTTGAGTTTCCCTGTATAGCTGGTCGGCAACATCGAGAATGCTCATGATGATGATTTCCTCATTGGGTCGCTCCTGATCAAGCTCGGCATCGATCTTCCGTTGCAGTTTTTCGACTTCTGGTGAATCCTTGAATCGCTTTCTCTGTTTGGGAATCATCAGCTCACTGTTTTCGATGATCCGGTTCATCAGAAGCGTTATCTTGAATACCAGATCCGAGTCGCTGATCCGCACTCGACAGTCGCAGTTTTCATTGGTGCATAACCAGCTCTCTTTGATCTGCCGTTTGGAGTTGACTCTTCTCACCATAGGACTCCCGCACTTACCGCATCGTACCCTATCCCGAATGATGCTGATGGCCTCGCATTCCTTTTCAACTCGGTTTTTCTGCCGTGCCTTTTTGCAGGCCAGCGCCCTCTGAAATGTGTCCTCGTCTATGATCGGGTCATACTCCCCAAGGCCAAGATACTTCGCATTCTCAATGATTCTGGCAATCCGAGCTTTATCCCATACATCTGTTTTCTCTGTGTAGGGGATTTGCCTCGTGGTAAGATCCTCTGCTATGCTTTTCAGAGAAGAACCGGTGATGTACTCATGAAAGATCTCTCGGATTACATCTGCCTCCCGATGATCAATCACGGTATGACCATTTTTAACGGTGTATCCATAGGGAATAAAGCGGGTCTTTTTCATTGGGGATCACTCCTAAATCTGCTCTGTGAACCTCAGCCCACCAAGCAGGGTTACTTCCATCTCATCACGCTTGTTGATTCGGATTTCTTGCACAACCTCATGGAACAGATGTTCGTCGAACTCCTCCATGGGTTCTTCAATCTCCCCAAGAAGGGATTTGAGTTTCTTCACCTTTTCGAGCATATCGAGGATATGAGAATCGAAGCACATTTGTCGGTCTGCTTTGAGAATTGAGATCTGCTTGTTGATGTCTCTGCTCTGTGCCTGGTATACTTCTGCGGCCAGATAGCCTTTTGAGCGCAGCTGGTCAAGCATCAGGAGTTTGGCTTTGAGTTCAGCCATTTTGACGCTCGCTTCCTGAGCTGTTTTGTTGTTCTGCTTGTATTTCGTTGTTGCGTGTTCCAGCTTTGCAATGACATGGCCGAGGATGTCTTCTTCGCCGAAGCGGAGCTTATTGAACATGGAGATGATACCGTCGTAGATCCTTTCCTCGCTGTAGTAGAAGGAGTCACAGGATCGTGAGTCTTTGCTGTGGCTGGAACAGACCCACTTGACGATCCCTCCCCGAATCTTTCGATGATAGAACGAGCCGCATTCGGAACATCGAATGCGGCTCGTCAGCGGATATATGGTCAATTCTTCGGTTCTTGCAAACTGCTCTTTTCGCTTCGAGAGAAGCGCTTGTACCTGATCGAAAGTTTCTCGGCTAATGAGGGGTGGATGAGTTTCCGTGGCGTAGAACATGTCCTCCTGCCCTCGGTTTGTGAACTGCTTGAATGGTACAGTCGTGTCTCGGAAGGTCTTTTGGTAGCGACTGTCACCGACATATTTCTCATTGGAGAGGATGAAGGACACCTTATTGGCACGCCACTCGTCCTTTCCGGTTTTTGTGGTCACCTCGCATCGAGTGAGTTCTCTCGCAATTTCCGAGGTCGACCAACCGTTGAGGTAAAGCTGGAATATTGAGCGGACGATCTCAGCTTCCGGCTCATAGATTGCCAGCTTCTTTTCTACGAGTCTGTACCCGTAAGGTGCGTTGCTGTCGACATACTCACCGCTTTCCATCCGCTTGACGATGGAGAGGCGCTGGTGCTGCGAGATGGCCTTGGACTCTTCCTGCGCTATGGCTGAGAAGGTGTTCAGGAGCATCTCGTCGCCCATTGACAGGGTGTTGATCCCTTCTTTTTCGAACTGTACCCCTACGCCGAGCAGTTTCAGTTCCCGTACATAGCTGAGTGCTTCTTTGACATTTCTTGCAAATCGGGAGACTGACTTGGTCAGAATCAGATCGATCTGCTTCAGTTCACACAACCGGATCATCCGTTGGAATTCTTCGCGGTTGTCTGCCTTCATACCGCTGATTCCTTCGTCAGCAAAGATCTCCACAAGTTCCCACTCGGGATGCTCTTTGATCATCTTCGTGTATACTCGGATCTGAGCGGCATAGGAATTCAACTGATCAGCCGAATTGGTAGACACTCTGCAGTAAGCGCAGACTCGAGTTCTCTTAATCCCTTGCTTCGTCACAGGGGAAATGAGCTTTGCTTTCTGCAATGATTGTCCCTCCTCTCGGCGTTGTTTATCGGGAATAAACAGGATATTATCCTGTTCGAGGTTTATACTACTTTTTGGTATAAACCTCTTATCCTGTTTTTTTGTGTATCGACACGAATTATACTGTTACACTTTACGAATAGCCAGACAGCAAAACGGAGAAATATCTCTTTGAAACCTGTCGATACTACACAGTATGTCTCGGCTATTTTTCTGTTTATTGCCAAGATATATGATAATTCAACACACAAAGCATATCGGCAAAACGGGTTTGCTTTGCCGACGTGCTTTGTGTATTGCATTTTAGTTAATGCTCAAAAAAGAACATACCGGCAAACCGTCTGGCTTGCCGGTATGTGTTTTGTTTCACTTAGTCCCTGACTATGCTGTATATGAACCAGCATCCTTCGAAGCAGATGTAGACTGTTCCTTCTTCCGGGCCAACCTGCCAGTCATAGCCTTCTGCAGAAACTCCGTCCATGTTCCCGCAGTGGCTGACATCCGGTTCTTCCATACGAAGAAGGTCGTATCTCTCACCATCCACAGTGATGTACTCCGGAGCATCAGGCTGCCTGCGAGGTTTTTCTCCTGCAGGCGTGTCTTCCGGTGTTTCATCAGCAATGGGGCGTCCGGAGGAATCGAGATCAATGAACTTTGTGATTTGCGCGTTTCCTTCGAGATCTTCATACACAAAAGCAATGGTGTAGGACGGCTTTGCTCCGGGGTACACAGCCACGCTCTGACATAGGACACTGTAGTTCATCCCTGCCACAATTTGTTCCCCGAGGACATGGATCGGCGTGTATGAAGCGCCAGTCAAGGTCTCTTCTGCTTTCTCAAACGCAGCAAATCCGGTCTCGTTCGATTCCGGAATGGACCAGCTTCCGACGAGCTGAGGCATTGGCGTCGTGACGATCTCTCCGCTCGGAGTCATAACGGCAATGTCTGTGATCTCCGCATCACCATGGAGATCTTCATAGATGTACACAAGCGCATAGTACGGGATGGCATTAAGGGTAGCCACCTGCGCTTTGCAGAGGAACGTGTGATTCTTGCCTGTAACGACCTGACTGCCAAGATAGGCGATTGGTTCGTAGGACACGCCAACGAGCTTCTCTGTAGCTCTACTAAACATATCCTGGGTAGGCTCTGTCACTTCCGGCGAATCCGTTGCCGACCAGCTTCCGGGAAGTGTGGTGTTATCTTGGGGATCGGGTTCCTTTTCATCTTTGCTGGGTTTCTCAGTCTCTACGGGTTCAGTCTGCTGATCGGCCTGCGGCTCATCCTTCGGTTCGGTCTCAGGCCTGAAGCCGCATGCGGTCATAAGAGACATACAAAGTGCGATAACAAGTACCAAGGGCAGTAATTTTTTCATAGCATTCATTCTCCTTTTCTTCTGTCCTGTTGACGATTGTGCATTATGATAGTTCCGCTTTGAGGATGATCTCACATCGATATAGCCATACCGACTTCTTCGGACTCGCCCTCTTCGCTTTCTCCAACTTTGGCATCCGTTTCTTCAAGATTATCCTCATCAAGGAGCTGATCCTCATCCTGGCTCTCATACTCGACCTGATCCCGTTCCAGTTCATCTTCGATGAGGCCAATGAGGAATTGCCGCTGTGTCAGGTGGTTCCGCTGCAAGTAGTCTTTGATCCTTTGGAAAAGCTCTTCCGGCACTTGAAATGCAATCGTTCTCGTGTTTGCCATGGTGATTCCTTCTTTCATGTCGTTTTTGGGATGTAGTTCATCATCCAAGGCTCGGGTGACAAACTCTGCCATAGTCATGTTGTTTGCTTCGATGTATTCGCGTACCTGGGCATGCAGTTCTGCGTCAATCTTGACGGTTATGCCCTTTTTCTCTTCAGTGGCCATTTTCATCATTCCTTTTCATGAAGTTCGTTATGGCTCTTGCAACAAGCTCCTCAAGAGACAACTCAGTTACTGCACATCTCTCGAGAAGCAGCGAGGCCAGTTCCGATGGGATCTCGATTTCAAAACCCATACGCTTCTCCTTCTTCTTTATACGTCCGCAAAATAGGGCGCCTCTCCGTCCTCAATGTACGGGCAATAGTCTGCGTAAAACCCGAGGCTGAAATCTTTGCTCGTATCCAGCTCGGCAACGACGGAAGGATCGAGCGCCTTTTCGATTGAATCGAGCAGGACCTTGTCTTCGGGAAGCGAGACGTCGAATCGGTTGTTGATGTCTTCAAATGAGAATGACCAGTGTCCCGTTTCTGTGGTCGATGTTCCCTCGTCGATCATGTAATTTGCGATTAGTGCTGCGTAACCGGCCTTGTCAAAGTATGGCACGAGAGACTTGAATCCACAGGTAAGGAGTTCCTCATCGGTGAGACCGACTTCCTCGTGGAGAATAGAATAGAGTTCTTTCCCCGTTTGGAAGCTCTCTATATAACCAATTGCCCTTCCAAGGCTCTGCCGAAGGACGTCATTGCGAGCTTCTTCTTGCAGTTCGATCAGTTCAAGGATGTTTGTGTCAATATGCCGGATGACATGCGGAGCGATGGATTGTTCAGACATGTCTTCGATATCTTTGCCAATCTCGAGCGATAATTCTTCCAGAGGGAATTGACGGTTTAGATCCTCTGGCGTGTAGATGCCGATGAGGGCTTCATCTTCCTCTTCGCTGGCCTTAATAATGAAACCTCTGTATCTCATGTTATCCTCCAAAGCATGAAAAGAGGAGATCCCTCATTTGCTGAGAGATCTCCCATCGTTTTGTATTTTTTCCTGGATGCAGGCATTATGCAGACAGTGTCTGCATAATTGGACAACCTGGTCATTGGTATTGCATCACATAGTCCATGATTTGCTTAGCGGTGTTGTAGCTGACCTTTGTGCAATCTCCGTCTTTGAGCCAACTGTTGATGTTGCCGGGGTTGAGCTTCAGGTCTTTATAGATCCGGTAGTTGCTGCAGCCCTTGTCCTTCTGCAGTTGGAGTATCCGATCTCGCATTGCGGCCTTGAGACGGTCATCGTTTTGGGGCTTATCCCGCATGACTTTGTATGAGTTCCATGCTTTCAGATACTCTCGTGGAAGGAGTCCTTCTTCCAGCGCAATCTCAACATCCGATGTTTCGAGTGTCTGCAACAGATTCAGGAGGTTTCCCCTGTAATTGTATTTGATAAGCGAGGATCTCAAAAGATCGGCTTTGCCGTGAGTTACTGCATAGAGCAGGAGGGGCGCGCGCAGACGCGGATTGTCCTTGATTGCTTCCCGTGCGAGGGTCGACATATCGGCTGTACCGGCATAAGAGAGTTCTTTTACATACTTGGCGAGAAACCCCTTAAAGGTCAGCTTCCTCATGTTGATCACAGCTCCCCGGCAACAGCTTTCGGATTGGATAATACTATTATTCAAAAATCATTCTACTCGCATTCCGAAAGGGAGTCAATGCCCAAAGTGGTCGATTTCGACCACTTTGGCTAGTTGAGGACGACGATGTCAGCGCCGGTCAGCCGTTTGTAGTATTGCTTCGCTCGCTGGTACTCAATTTCCGTGATCACGCCCTGGTCCCGGAGTCTCTGCAATACCACGATGATGCGAAGGAAACTCGCGCTTTTGGACTGGCAAGCGGTAATCATCAGGGGATATGGATCAGCATGTCACTTTCGAGCAAATCGCAAATGGTTTCGTCGAAGACACCTTCCTGTTTCAGGTAGTCACCGAGTCCACAGGGCAGGTCTACATGCTCGGGAATCTCCTCGCAGGCCGAGATCGTAATTCCGTGATCGTGATAATCGATCCTGACCAGCTTTGCTTCCCGCAGGAAGGTCATGTCGCTGATCTCGTTCAGAAGGTCGCTCCCCTCCACATAATCCACCTGATTCAGATCCGGTGCCATGCTTTTCGCTTTTTCTGTGAGCTTTGTCGCAAGCACTCTGAGCAGATGATCCAGAGAACTGATGGTGTCGACCAGCTCGCGGGGAGTCATTTTGTCTTTGAGCGCTACGAGATGGGAATCCATCGCAAACGCGGTCAGCAGGGAGCTGTCTGCTCCGGCGTCCGGCATTTCGTGCTTTCCTCTCTTTCTCTCACCGCAGAGCTTGGCCTCGTTCATGCTGGGCTTAGTGTTGTTGTCCATGTTGTGCTCCTCCATTTATGTTTTTTGTTGGTCAGATGCTGGGGGCTCTCACGCTGCCCCATTTCAGATTCAGATAGGTAAGTGCGGCTCTCTGCTGATCTTCCGTCAGGCTATTCAGAAAATCTTTGAGCGTGACGCCGTCGGTGTCTTCTTTTTTTCTTCCTTCGGGCTCCGAGGCGCAGTTGTCGCAGATCCTCTCTCTGCGAACAACAACAGATTTTCCGTCACTCCCCTCAACAAACGAGAGAATGTCGTTGTAGGCGAACCCTACCTTGACCCTGGTTTCGTAAGGGATCGTGATTCGTCCTCGTTTTCCCATGATTCTATAAATGGCCTTCATTTTTCTTCCTCCTCGGTTTCTTCAATAATCTCAAAATAGTCTGGTTTTTTGACACTCTTCATGAACTCACGCACTTCGTCAATGGTATTGACCATGGGGTACTTCCGAAGTGCCTGCTGAACCTTTCTGCTATATGCTCCGTTTTCCGATGCGCGGGAATCCAGAATGGAGAGGACTCCGGTGTCCTTCTCTGATCGGATCAGCCGGCCGGCACCTTGGCGGAGCTTGATCAGCATCTCGGGAACAGCGTAATCGGCGATGAATTGGGGCACGTTTTTGCTGGCATTCTTCTTCTCTTCCATTGTGACGGATCGCATGGGAAACGGCAGCCGAACGATAATCACAGATGACAGGCAATCTCCAACGAAGTCCACGCCTTCCCACATGCTGCCCGAGGCGAAGATCACGCCGTTTTTGCTTTTCTTGAATGCGTTAATGGCGTTCTTGTTGCTCTTCGTCATCATGAAAACGTCATACTTCTGAAGCCGGTCTTTTGTTCTGGTGTGGATCGCCTGCAGGAGCTTATAGGACGTGAAGAGAATAGCGGTATGACCGTTTGTCGCCTCAATCAGCTCTACAATTCTGTCTGCAATGGCATTGATATAGTCATCATCGCCGTTGTCTGGAAATGGGAGGTCATTGGGAATGTAGAGTCTGGTGTGGTTCTTGTAATCAAACGGAGATTCTGTCATTGCTTCGAGGATCAGACTCTTCGGGATCGAGGCGATTCCATTCTCGCGCTTGAAAAACTCGAAGGAGGTTCCGTCACTCATGGTTCCTGATGTAAGCACATGACTTTTGTCCTTGTCCCATACATCTTCGAGGAGGTGGCTGCCAATGTCCTTCGGGCAACAGCACAGGGAAAGTTCTCCGTCGAGTTCTTTTTCCACCCACGTGAGGATGGCTGATGGCTTGAGAAATACTTGCAGTGAATCCGCGATTTTGCGACCGTTGATGAGCTGCTTCCCTTTGATTTCCTCCCTCAGCGACTCGAGAACGAGAAGGCAATCTATGAGATCCGTGATGACTTCGTGGCACTGTTGTGGAAGTGAAACGATCTCACCTCGTTCCGTTGGGCTGTCTCCCACCAGATCGGAAAGCATTACGAACAAGGCCGAGTTGAGGTTTGCTGCGTAGTCCAAAGTCGCTTTGAATCGCTCATGGGAAGCTGGGGCATCGCAACGAATCTTGATAAAGTTCAGGTAACGCATGACATCATGTTCCCGAATTCTCTCACCGAAGACTTCCTGGGCGGCGTCTTTGAGCTTGTGTGCCTCATCGACAATCACGCAGGAGCTTTCGCGCAAAAGGTTGCTTTTCTGCGTGGACATCAGATAGAGGTTGTGATTGGTGACTTGAAAATCCATCGGTTTCCTCTTGCTCATGGCCTTGGCAACGTAAGTTGCGTAGGGGCAGGAGTCCTCATACGGACAGTATTTACACTCGCCTTTTGCGCAGATACGGTCTTTGAGTGACACCGGAATACTGACCTTGTCCAGATCGGTGACCTGTCCGGATGCGAAGCGCTCACTTTCCAGAAGCGCAATCCTGGAAGCATACTTCTTTGGGTTCCGCTTGATGGTCCAGAGGTAGTCTTCATAGCGAAGTCGGCAGAAGTAATGCTCACGACCTTTGCGGAGAGCTGCGGCCAGGGGCTTATCTATGATCCCGTATTTCTGCAGGATCGCGGATAGCATGGGAATCTCTTTGTAAATCAAAGAATTCTGCAGCTCGATATTTGAGGTGGTAATCGTAACCGGCTCGGTTTGTGGCATATAGACGTCATGAGTCTTTCTTGCACAGATAGCCGCAACCAGGTATGCAAGGCTTTTCCCGATGCCAACTTCTGCCTCGCAGATTGCAACTCGCTTTCTGGTCAGCCCCTCATAGATGTCTTTGCAAAGCTTGATCTGCTCTTCCCGTACTGCATACCCGCTCTCCCGGAGGATGACACGAAAGATCGTGTCGATCATCGCAAGAGGGTCAGGCGCAAAAGGGTTTTGATACCTGCTGTCGCCTGTGTATTTGATCGATTTGAGGATGAGCGGAATCATCTCGTTGTAGTTATCCCGCATGAACTCGGGAGATTTGCGATTGCACACCTCGGAGGTAAGATTGGTCTTCATGTCGATGGCGTAGTAGATCGTCTCCGTCGCGTGGGTTACATGATAGATCAGAAAGCGTCCTTCGAAGGTGAAGTCATACTCGGCTTTCTGGTAAGCGATGTGTTCATTGACGTAGTAATCCAGAGCATCTTCGTGCTCTCTTGTAATATCAAACATCTTATTTCTCCATTAAGTTGGCGGCAGAATGGTACACACAGACGGCGAACCGCCTGTGTGCAATATTTCCACCGCCAATAGTTTTATTGTTCAGCGTTGGTCCCCGTCGTATTTGTCTCGGCCCCCGACGGCATCTGCCGGTGTTGCATACACGACAGAACAGGGAAGATTCCAAGTACCTCGCAGCATGTATGCCGTGACTCTTTTCACGACAACGAGGATCACGCATGGCATAAGGGGCATTCATTCCAGCCGAAAACGACCATGCCTCGCCTCCCGGCGAGCCGTGCAAAGGGCGTATCATTATCCTCAACCAGGGTCATGGCCTGCGGTTCGATGCTGTCTTCCTTTCCGTTCGGCACAGGGTTTATCGCTCGCTCCTTATGGAGGTCATGGCGCCCCTGCCCGGTGGCTGTCCTCTCGGACTGGTTGAGATTTCCCTTGGAATCCTGTGTATTCGTTTTTCAAAGAGCACAAGGGGAGAAGTTTTCCCCTCATCTCTTTAACTACAAGTG
>JAEEGL014925444.1_pt1 | contig 37385 bp, 31 predicted proteins | sample 9134231 | NCBI WGS metagenome assembly JAEEGL01 (sample SAMN16246548, study PRJNA631951) | gut metagenome | biome: gut microbiome; feature: rumen; material: fiber-attached | host: Bos | place: Iran: Karaj | collected 2018-10 | reverse complement strand
TTCTTTATACCTTCTCTTTCCTGTGACATTTTTCCTCATTGTGTCACGCTTTCTCCATTATACACCTTTTCCCGTCAGTATCATCCTTGCTCCTTCTGAAAAGCGATGAAAAAGGTCCTGCCATGTTTTGGCAGGACCCTGTATTCACTCCTCTATTTACTCGTTAAAGAATCGGGAATAGATGGCCACATGATCGTAGATGCAACGCCAGCTGCTGGTGGATCCTGCGGTCACACAGATATACTCTCTGCCCTTTTTATCCTGGGCTAACGATGCCGCACAGTTCCTGGACTCTACTACGAAACCGGTCTTGGCCGCTACCACCAGACCGCCGCAGTCCTTATCTTCGATCCTGCGAAGGAACCAGTTGGAAACCGTGATGCCTTCCGGATGATACTCCGTAGCTGAGGTGGTATAGGTATGAGCGGACAATACTTCCCGGCAGATGGGATTATCCATGGCTGCCTTTAAGATCACCGCCATATCGTAAGGCGTGGAATAATGATCTTCGTTATGGATCCCCACACAATTGGTAAAATGGGTGGTCCTGCTAAGGCCCAGCTCTGCCAGCTTATCGTTCATCATTTCCACAAAGGCTTCCTGGGATCCGGCACAGTAAACGGCAAGTCCCACTGCCGCATCCGCACCGGAAGGAAGGATGGTACCGTAGAGCAGGTCTTTTACCGTTACCGTCTCTCCTACCTCAAAGCCCACGATACTGCAGTCATTGATGAAGGCATAATCGGTGATGTCAATGGTGATGGTAAAGGGATCCTCCATGGAGGACATGTGCTCGGCGCCCACCAGAAGGGTTAATATCTTGGTCATGGATGCGGGATAGATCTTCTCTTTGCCGTTTTTTTCTCCAAGGATCCTGCGATCCTCCACATCGATCATAATGGCATATTCGCTGACCACATCCTCATCCGCTTCTCCGAAGTAGTAAGTAGCTTCATCGGAAGCTGCTGACAGGATCTCTCCTGCAGAAGATGTGCTTAAGGATCCCTCATTGGAAGAAACGAAAGATGCCGGATCTTCCGGCATCTCCTCTGTCTGTCCGGAAATATCTGTTTTCTCTGTGCTTACACCGGAACCGGAAATTCCATCCCCGGATGCTTCTTCGTTTATCAGAAAGTTTCCGCTATCTTCTTCCCCGGGATCATCTCCGGAAATCTGCTCCGCTATAAGGTGATTGGTCATAGCTTCTCCCTGATAGCGGGTGGATGGCCTGAGCCCAAACAAAGCCGTAAACACAACTGCCACTAATGCGATTACCAAAAGAAAAGGCTCTGCTTTTTGCAGAGCCTCTTTTATATCCATACGCTCCAAAACTTACTCAAATGCCTTTCCGGTCAGAAGCAGATATGCTTCCTTATATTTCTCAATGGTGCGATCGATAACGTCCTGAGGAAGCAGGTAATCGCTGTCCGGATTGGCCTTTAACCAGTCACGGACAAACTGCTTGTCATAAGAAGGCTGTCCCTTTCCTGCTTCGTAGCCTTCCATGGGCCAGAATCTGGAGGAATCCGGGGTCAGCATCTCGTCTCCCAGAACCACATTGCCGTTTTCATCCAGACCAAATTCAAACTTGGTGTCGGCAATGATGATATTTTTGGTGCGTGCATAATCAGCACACTTCTTATACAGTGCAATGGTATAATCCCGCAGTTTGGAAGCATATTCCTCCCCTTTTCCGGGATAGAGCTTTTCCAGTACTTCCACGCTCTTCTCATAGGAGATGTTCTCATCGTGATCACCGATCTCTGCTTTGGTGGAAGGGGTATAGATGGGCTCAGGAAGCTGCTGGGATTCCTTTAATCCTTCGGGAAGACGGATGCCGCAAACGGTGCCGTTCTCCTGATAGCTTGCCCAGCCGCTGCCGGTGATATATCCACGGACGATGCATTCAATGGGCAGCATCTCAAGTTTCTTAACCTTCATGCTGTTGCCGGTAAAACGTTCCTGACGGAAAAACTCCGGCATGTCCGCGTTATCGGTAGAGATCATGTGATTGGGAATGATATCTTTTGTAAACTCAAACCAGAAACGGGACATCTGGGTGAGGATCGCACCCTTTTTGGTGATCTGATTCTTAAGAATATGATCGAATGCAGAAATACGATCGGTGGCAACCATGATCAGGCTGTCTCCAATGTCATAGACTTCTCTTACTTTGCCTTCCTTAAAAGGGGTGTACGTTTCCATAGTCTCCTCATTTCCGCCCATCCGGGCAATATGCTGTTTTATTCCGAAAACAAGTATAGCATCCGTTCTACGGTTTTTCTATGTGCAAATCAGAGAAGAATCGAAGGATAGGGCCTGTGATTCATGGCATCTGTTCCATCCTTATGCGGTAACGCAGTTCTTTCCCTTGCCTTTGGAGATATAGAGATTCTGATCTGCCTTGGCAAAGACGTTTTCAAACTTTTCCGGCTGATAGACCGTGATCATACCACAGGAAAACGTAACGGATTTTTCCATGAACTTGTAGTGCTGCAAAGAAAACCGCTCCCGGATCTCCTCTAAGATCCTTCTGTGGGTCCTGGCATCGTCCCCTTCGAAGACAAAGACAAATTCCTCACCGCCGTAGCGTCCGGTATAGCATTTGTCGGAATTGTACTCCTTAATGAGACGTCCTAAGTTTACCAGCACCTCATCGCCGTTTTCATGACCGTAGGTATCGTTGACGGATTTGAAATCATCAATATCGATCACGGCAAAGGTCACCGGATTATCACCCCTGCAGCGCTTTAACATCCGATCCGCCTGGGTCTGAAAATAGGAACGGGAAAAGACACCGGTCAGCCAGTCCACGTCCAGCTGTTCCTTGTATTCCTCCTGCTTGGTATTACTCTTTTGCAGGACAAGGACAACGGAAGAGGAATAAGCTTCCATGGCAAAAGCTACGATGGTAAACAGTAACGTCATGCAGATGGCAACCACCATCTGCTCCGTATAATAATCTGTTTTGTCCGGATTCTCCAGCATGATGAAATGAGAGGATCCGTAGATCAGGATGAGACAGTAGATCAGCTCAAGCACCATTAACTTCCGGTCATGGAACACCGTACTGAAGGTCATGCACAGGGCCGGTGCGCAAAGCAGTACCACAAAATAACTGTGGAAAAAGGACATGCTGCCGGCGATGGTAAGAAGCGCAAAGCAACAGACATAGGTTTTCGCCTGATCCGTAGCTTTCTCATTGCTATTTACCAGTCTGGCAACCAGAAAGGATAACAGATTCAGCGTAAAAGGCGACACGATCCGCAGCAGGACATACTGCACCGGGTCCGCCGCCTGCGCATTATGGGTCAGATAATAAAATACAAAAAAACAGATGTCGATAAAGACACAGGCTATGACTAACAACAGCATGGAGCGTACCACCAGGGCCCGCTCTCTTTCTTCCAGTTCACGAACTTCCATTTTATGATTCCCCTCAGGATCAGGCAGTAAAACAATCAGGCATTATTCAGGTACCACTTCGGACCAGTAATACTGGTGGAACAGATCTTCAAACCGGTAAAGAGCACGGATGGAGGATCCGATCACGGTATTGCTGATGGTCAGATCATCATCCACTACCAGGGGCTCTCCCAGATAATAGCTGTCCTTGTAAGTTCCGTCATAGGTATAATAATCGCAGATAAATTCCAGGGTATCCCCTTTAGCGATCTCCGTTAACCCTCTGGCCACCGCCCGGGTCTCCTCTGCGGTATAATCCGGCTGTGCACCGGCCACATAGCCGTAAGGGTGCTCATCGTCAAAGATCAGGAGAAGTTTTACCCTCTCCCCGTTTAAAAAGGCAGGAACATACCCGGTAATGGTATAGCTGTCCCCATCCTCCACGGTATCCATATGATAATACGCAACGGGCTGCTCATCAATGGAGATCCAGGTGCCGTCCACATCCGGGATCAGATCGCCGTTTTCCGTAAAGGAATACAGGTTATCCAGTCCCAGGTCGATGTAGCCTTCTCCGTCATCATAGAAAAGATTTAAGTCTACCTTGTGGATCTTCTCCTAGTCTTCTTCCTCTAAATGAATGGCGTAGCTGCCATCTGCCTGCTTTTCCCAGACAAGGGCAGAAGGATCAAACTGATGGGCTGTTACATAGGCATCGGTCTCTTCTTCTGTCAGAGATCGGCCACTTAAAAAGGCGGATCCCAAAAGGGAAACCAGTTGTTCTGCCCCATAGGAAGAAGTTCCCCCTGTAAAGGATGCTCCCAGCAAAGACCCTAAGGGCGAAGCATAGGAAGAAGCTGCACTACTCTCCTGACCTGCCACTTCCAGAGAAGCAAATTCCCGGATGCAGGCAGAATATTCCTCCGGCAGATCAATGGCATCGTAGGTGCTGATGGCCGAATCCACATTTCCGATCTTCTTATAAGGGAAGTATACGGAAATTCCGTATGCGTTGGTCATATTGGAACTGGTGCGATTATATTTGACCGCGGAAAGCAGGGTCTTCGCAAGCGCCTCACCTTCCTGTGTCCCCAGATTCCTTGCAAACTGCACCAGATCGATCTGATCGATCCGGGAAGACTGGGCGAATTCTCTGGTATCACTGCGGGCATTGGATACGACCTGATATTTCTGATCCTTGATCAGCTGGGACGTGGAGCTGGAAAAGGCCACAAAATCCTCTCCCACAGTCTGACTAAGCTCCGCAAGGTCCACAACGGACAGGGTGGTCTTCTGACCGGCACAGGTCCTGCCGCACTCTTCCACAAAATCATCGATGATATTTTTACCGATCTCCACGGTCTCCATGGAAGGATCGGCAGAAAGCTTTGTTAACCAGTTGGTGTAATACCAGCCCACGCCGGGCTCCGTCTCTTCGGATGCGATGCAGTAATCCGCAAAATTCGCCAGCATGAGGTCCGTTTCCACCGTTGCCATCAGGCAGGCATCAAAGCCTACGAAATCGTATTTTAATCCGGCTTTTTTCAGGGCATCCTGAATTTCGGACAGGTCCATGGAGCCGCTGTTCGGATACTTCTGATCATAACCGTAACCCGTAACGGAACCGCCGCCGTGATCCCAGAAGATCAGCATGTTCCGGTTGGCATCGGAATAATTGGTTTTTACGTAATTTAAAAACTGCGTAAGAGTTTTCGGGTCGGTCATGGGTCCATCACCCATGTCCTTTTCCAGAAGCTTAAGACCTCCTTCGCTGACCTGATAGATCTGATTGACTTTGGAGCTGATCACGCTGTTTTTCCAGCCCTGGCAGCCTCCGGTATAGACTAACAGATTGATGTTACTGCCAAGCTTCGCCCTGGTCATCTCCGTCAGGTCCTTGGTGGCCATGGCAGAGCGGTTTTCCAGATCGGTACCGCACATGTAGACCAGGATATTGATCTTGTCCTTGCCATCCCCAAGGATGGTGGTGTACCTGTCTCTTGCACGGCTATCAACGCTTTTATCCAGCTTACCGGTATTGTTTTCCCCGTTTTGCCAGCCGGAAGAGACACTGCCGCCGGAGATCTGACCAAGCAGGGACGAATAATTGGTAAGCGATGCTAAGGATACCGCCCCGGCAGAAGATGTACCGGTTTGCGAAGCTGCATCGGTCTGCGTCGTATAGGTATTCGCAGAGTCTGGCTGCCCTGCATCTCCTCCGCTTCCCAGGAGGCTTCCCACGCCGCCGCCTCCTCCAAGTAAGAGAAGCAGTACCACGGCAATAATGGAGAGTTTATTACGGCTTGGGCCGCCGGAGCGGCTTTCGCCGCCATGTCCGGAGGGATTCACACTGCTGCCGCCCCCTACGGGCCCTGTTCCCAGCCCGTTTCCTCTCTTATGAACACCGGCTCCCTGACCGGTCACATTCTTTTCTCTGGCTCTGGGTCTGTCTGCCATATCTGCCTCCTATAGATCCCGGAATGTGAACTGCTTTCTGCCTTCCGCATAATCTCCTACGATCTGTCCGTTACCGTTTAACTGATATTTATAGGTCATGAGACCGTCCAGTCCCACCGGTCCTCTGGCATGAAGCTTACTGGTACTGATCCCCACTTCCGCACCGAACCCGTAACGGAAGCCGTCCGCAAAACGGGTGGAGCAGTTCCGGTATACCCCGGCGGAATCCACCATCTGCATAAAGTATGCAGCGGTTTCATCATTTTCCGTAAGGATACAGTCGGTATGATGGGAGCCGAAGCGGTTGATATGCTCTGCCGCTTCCTGCACATTATCTACCAGTTTCACCGAAGCGGTAAGGGAAAGATATTCCTTATGGAATTCCTCTTCTCCCATCTCCTCTGCCGGGATAAGATCACAGGCTTCTGCCGTTCCCCGAAGGGATACTCCTGCTTCCTTAAGTTTCTCTGCCAGTACCGGAAGGAAAGCAGCTGCCACCTTACGGTTTATGAGAAGTGTCTCAACGGCATTGCAGGCTACGGTGTACTGTGTCTTGGCATCCAGGATGATGGGGATTGCTTTCGTAAGGTCCGCATCCTCATCCACATAGATGTGGCAGACACCGTCCGCATGGCCCATAACCGGAATCTTCGTGTGTTCCATGATATACTGCACGAAAGCATTGGAACCTCTGGGGATCAGCAGATCCACATCCCCCTCGCATTTTAAGAGTTCATCGATCTCATTGTGTAGCTCCGCCTGTAAAAGGCTCTCTCCGGGAAGACCTGCAGCGATCACCGCATTCTTTATCAGATGAAACAGTACACGGTTGGTCTGAGCCGTCTCCCTGCCACCTTTTAAGATGGCGCAGTTACCGCTCTTGATGCACAAAGTGGAGATCTGCACCAGAGCGTCCGGTCTTGCTTCAAAGATCACACCGATGACACCGATGGGACAGGATACCTTTTCCAGGATCAGTCCTTCATCCAGCTGTCTTTTTAACAGGCTCTTTCCGATGGGATCCGGCAGGCTGATCAGCTGGTGGATCCCGTCGATCACTGCCCGGAGTTTTCCTTCGTCAAATTTAAGACGCTTATAGACCGCATCTGAGATCCCGGCCTCTTTTGCGTTTGCAAGGTCTGTATGGTTAGCGGCAAATATCTCGTCTTTATGGGTAAGCAGGGCTTCTTCCACCTGCTTTAATGCTGCGTTACGTTGTTCTCCCGTGGTCATTGCCAGCTTGGGAGAAACCAGTTTCATTTTGTGTGCCTGTTCTCTGATCTCCACGCTTTTGTCCTCGATATGATGAATTTGCTGTCTTTGTTTCTAGTTTTTTATTGTATCACAGCATCTGCCTGCAAAAAAAGAAATTCCGCAAAGAAAAAAGCATGTAGACAAGTGGGGGCTCATCTGCATGCTTTTCTCGGGTAATTCATAGATTTTGAGTAGAGTACTTCACCTTTTTAAGGGCGAAATCAAGCGGTTTGAATAGTACCAGGCATAAGATAAAATTACTGATGCCATGGAGAATGTCATAGGGGATTCCCGCAACCCACCAGGTAAACTGGGTCACGATACCGCCTATGAAAAAATAAGGGATACTGCAAAGTGCTCCGAAGAACAATCCGTAAAATGCCGATAGAAAGCAATAATACCAATAGGATGCATGTTTACGGGTCAGGTCCACAATGAGGACCAGGAGGGGCCAGATGTACAGGTACATCACGTTCCAGGTATTGATCCCCCAGACCATAGTCTCCACGCCGGTAAAGGCAATGGCTACCAGGATCACCTTTTTCCCGAAATGCAGGGCAAACAGGATAAAGAGCAAGGTAACAAGCTCAACGTTGGGGATAAATTCCAGACTGCGCTTGGCCACTTCGATCACTGCCAGCATCATTCCCATACTGGCGATCTCATAAATGCTTCTTTTCAAAATATCCTCCGGAAAGGCTTCGCAGCGTTACAGGTGTTTTATTCAGCAGAATACACTTCGTAAGCAAAGGTAAAGGTATCCTGATCGGCAACGGGCTGCTGATCGGCACCGTACATACCGTATTCACCGTTAACATAGATGGACCAGTATGCACCGTCCGTATCATAGTCAGCGGTGATGCCGTTGATGCTCTCGATATAGAGGCCGTAATCTCCGTCAGAACCGGTGTAACTGAAATCACCCTTTGCGGTCAGTTCATCCATAAGGTCTCTTAAAAACTCTGCATCGGTCTTGCCGGTATAGGTCTTAACATTGCCGTCTGCATCCTTTACTTCTACGGTATAAGCCTTGGTGCCTTCTTCTGCCTTGGGCTTATTAGCCTGATAGATACCGAAAAAGATACCGATAACTGCAAGTACAGCTACAAGTGCGATGATGATCTTAACTGATTTTTTCATAATGTCTCCTTTTGATAAAAACTGCGTTCGTTTTTTGTCCAAAGCCAATAAAAAAACCTTTACCCGCCAGCGAGTAAAGGTTAAAAGACTACACAAAATCAGACATAGAAGAAACGCTCTCCTATCCCTCATCCACATGCAGCCAGTTACTCGTGGCTATCGCACAACAAGCAGGCAGGTCTCCTGGCTTAGAGGTTAGCGCCTTAAGCTTATCTTCCCGAAGAGACTTCTTCAGTGACATACTGCAGCTACGGCAACCTCATCACAGTGACGAGTTCGTACAGGACTTGCACCTGTTTCCCTTTTCACCGGACCAAAGGAATATCCTTCATCCGACACCTGATGTTTTCGGTATTTTTTTCGGCTGTGGAACAACCGTGGATAATTATAGCGATAAAAGCGCTTCCGGTCAATGTCAGGAACGGAGTTTTAAAAAGTCTTTAAACAGGTGCTTTTATGTAGATAAAGTCGCACACTCTTGCAGACGCTTCTCCGTTCATACCGCGGAACGTAAGATAGATCACGGTTTTCTCCTCTCCGTTGGCGGTAATGGTCTGCGCGCCATCAACAACGCCTCCCGGAATGGGCAGACGCATGGTATAGCGTTCCTCATCCCCGTCGTAGTGCAGCGTTCCGGCATAGACCGTAACATGACGGGACAGGATATGGATACTCTTGCCGTTATCTTCCTTGCGGAAGGTGACCTCCAGGAAGTTATCCCCGCCCTTTTTTACTGCCATCCGATAGGTAAAATAACCATCTTCCAGTGCGTAGCGACTGGTTCCGTCGTGAGTGATCGCTACGGTATCCTTTTCCTCCATGGCATGGAGCTCGTCGCTTTCATACTGTCCGTAGCCGGGCTGAACCGTATCCAGGATAATCGCCGTCTCTCTGGAGTGCTCCTCCTTTTCCATCTCCTCACGGGTTTTCAGATACCAGTAGATGCCGTAGCGCTCCTTCACCTTTTTATAGTGAGGCGCAAAGATAAGGCCGGTATCTGTCAGGGTAAAGTAAGGTCCGCCTTCCGGGTATTCCTCCCGCTTAACCGGTTTCATATGATCTCCCGGATGCGCTTTAAACTCCTCCAGGCTAACCCCTTCCGGCAGAGGAACCGTCTCTCCCGAAGTAATGGCTCTTGCAGGGATGGATACCATAACCCCTGTAGTAGTGATCTCTTCGTCCTCACAGCCAAGGTCAGCGGAAAGAACGTAAGGGCCATAGGTAAATGCCAGACTGGAGGGATCGTCATTTGTTCCGTTTGCCCGGATCTCCATGGGCATCCGGATCCGGATACGGTCCCCGTCTGCAAAGGGGCCGCTTATGGTAACAAAGCCCTCATCTTCCCGGATACGTCCGGCATCCGCCGGTGCATCGTTTATAAGGATCTGCATCTTACCCGCAAGCCACAGGGGCTTTCGGAAGGTCAGTTTTGCCGTGATCTCTCCTTCCTTTAAGGCAGATACGATAAAGGTCATCTCCGGTTTGGCGGTCAGATCTCCCTCCTGGGAAAGGAAAATGTTACCTTCCTCGCACTTTACCGTTGATGCCAGATACAGATTGATCAGGAGAGTATCCTTTCTGTGATAATAGATACTGTCTCCCAGCTTGGTAAAGTTCTCCATGCCGGATCCGGTACAGCACCAGAACCGGTTAAAGGGCGTTCCGAATACCTTGAAAAAACCGCCGGCCATGGGATGAAAATACATGGTCATACCGGTATGCGGATCCTGACTTGCCAGGATATGATTGATAAAGGCTCTCTCATAATACTCCCCGTACTTATGCTCTCCGGTGATCAGATAGAGCATACGGGTCAGTTTTAACATATTATAGACATTGCAGCTTTCGTTGTTGCAGTTTGTCCGCTCCCTGTCAAGGACGTTATCCTCTCCGAAATGCTCCCATTCGCTGTTGGCACCGGTCACATAGGTATGCCGCTCTATAACCATGGTCCAGAAAGCCTCAGCGATCTTAAGATAGCGGGTGGCATCCACGGTTTCACCGCTTACGGTTTTCCCGTGCAGGGTCACATAGCGGTTCAGACACCCCATAAATTTGGGGATGGTGGTATTGGCATGGAGATTATTAAGGACGTTTTTCCCGCCGGTATATATTTTTTCATAAAGCGCTTCCTGATCAAACCGGTGGGCTGCGATGGCATAACGCTCTATACCCGTTATGCGGTACAGATCATACAGGGCATCGTTCATGCCGCCAAATTCCGTATCCAGTACCTTTTTATTCAGGGCTTCATCCCATTTTGAAGACCGGTCATAAGTCCAGTCGCCGATGCCGCAGGCAACTGTAAGCAGGTTATCGATACCGGTCAGCTCATAGGCAGCGGTAAGACCGGCTAAGATCTTATGCATGGTATACCAGGGCACCCAGGCCTGGGTGATGATGTTGGTCTTACCTTCTTCCACATTGTCAAACTGCTTCTCCACATTGTCAGGATCCGCAAGAGGGGCGCCAAAGATAAAACCGGGTTTCCCCTGGCTGTGCTCCTGACACTCCCGTAACCCCACGCCGATCTTTTCCAGCATGTCTACCAAGCGCTGTTTTTTCTCCGGATCATCCTGACAGGAAGCATACGCCTGTGCTACCGCCGTCAGGAAATGTCCCATGGTATGACCGCCGATCAGCATACTCTCCCAGCCTTCATAGCGTTCTTTCCCCAGCATGGAAAGATGCGCCGTCTCCCGGAATCCTGCCAGCAGTCTGTCTACATCAAATGATAACAGGTACGCTACCTCCTTATCCCAGCCGTTTACCAGAAAAGGATCGGTAAGTGTCACATCCTGTAAAGAAAAAGGTTCCCATTGATTCATCCTGTTTGTCCTCTGTCCGTTTCCAACAAAAAATTGTATTAATTGTCTCTTCTATTGTATCAGTTACCCCCTCCTCCTCCCATAGACAGCAACTGCATTTTCATGTATAATTAGGCAAATTTGTGAGGTACCTTTATGCATGAGATCATCCTTTCTTCCAAAAGTACACGAAAAGTAACTTTAAGCAACCACAATTACAGCCACGAAGGAATCTACCATCCGGACCGGACCCTTTCCGAGTACGATCTGTTATATATGCAAAACGGCAAATGGGACGTTTATGAAATTGACGATGACGGTCAGGAGGTCTGCTTTCCTTTAGAGCCCGGTATGGTACTGCTCCTCAGACCGGGGCACCGGCATTACAGCAAGGAGCCCTGTTCCTCGGAAATGCGTAATCTTTATGTACATTTTACGGTAGAAGAAGATCCCCAATGGTTTCTTAACGAAAACGCCCCGGAACAAACAACCTTCGAAGAAGGTGAGATACCGCTTATCTTCGGACAGCTGGTGGATTGCAGGGACAATTCCCGTATGCTGACCCTTTTGGAGCAGATTGTGGAAGTGTTCTATTCCTCCGGTGCCGGTCATAAGGATCTTATGCTCTCCAGTCTCCTGAATCTGGTCCTGGCAGAGCTTGACCTCATCTACCACCAGAAAAAAAGCGGAAGCGACGTCCTGATCCGTGAGATCATTCATCGCTTCCACTCTCATATCGATTATTTCTATTCCCCGCAGGAGCTTGCCGATGATTACGGGGTTTCGCTCCGGACCATCTCCGGCCGTTTCAAACGGGAAACCGGCGAATCCATTCATCGTTACCAGATGAATCTGAAGCTCCTCTTAGCCTATGACGCTCTTCCCATGTCCTACGGGAGAGGTCTGCGGGATATTGCCCGCAGCTACGGCTTCTATGATGAATTTCAGTTTTCCAAACTCTTTAAACGTAAATTCGGCGTTTCTCCTTCCAAACGCATGCGGGAAGGGATCCGTTAAACCTTATGCAGGATCCGATCAGTCTTTTACTGCCTGCTTTAAGACCAGGAGACTTCCGATGATCTGGATGATCAGTCCAAGCACCATCATGGTGATGCAGCTGCTCAGATAGGAGCCAAATAACACCGTAGCGATCTTTTCCACAAACTCTGCAACGATGGTCCCGTCAAAACGGGTAAAGATCACAGCACTTCCCATGCATACAGCCATCCACAGGATCCAGATGATCACAAAAGCCGCTTTCCCCAGGCGGTTATAAACGGCACCCATAAAACAGATCCAGCTCATCATCAGGAAAGATATCACGATAAAAAGCGGAATATCCTCCAGCAAAAAGCCTTCCGTCTGCTGACCGTATATACCCTCTGCGATGGCTACTTCTATGTCATGAAAAGCCAGCATTACAAACGCTGCGATAAAAAAGATCAGAAAGTAGCTGATATTGGAAAGAACCAGATATTTTCTGCGGGTATAGTTACATCTGAGTGCACGGTCAAAGGAATTGGAATACTCCATCATACCCATCATCAGGGCTAACATCAGGGTAAGTCCAAAAGCAAGGATGATGCCCATCATATGGAATCCCTCTTTGCCAAGGCCCATGATCAGTCCCAGGATCGTTCCCGCAAGGTACCCTCCTGCAGCTCCGCCCCACAGGATCAGAGCGATGGGTGTATGTAAATGAATATGTTTTCTGATATCACTCATGAACGCACCTCGATTTTCATAATAGAGCGGTACAGGAAGAAGAAGCTGCCTGCCAGGACAAGGGGCCCTACCAGGATCAACAGGGGGATATCCACATAAACCAATACCGAGAAACCTCCCTGGCTGGAAAAGCCTCCCATGACACCGCCAAGTGCTGCTACCACTACGATAAAAGCAACATAAGCAGCCCGGCCGAAACGATCGGTCACGATGGCCAGAATGTTACCAAATCCGGCAGAACAGTAGAACATACCGATAATCGTACATACATAGCTTACCGTAAACGGAATACCGGTGGACAGGCGAACGGCTATGATCAGCAGCACATACAGCAGGGGATAAACGATTTCCTGAACCGCCTGGCTTAAGAAAACATCCCTGCGAAGGATCCCTCCGCTGATCATCAGGGTGTATCTTCTGGAATAGGACTGGATCACATCAGACACCATGATGATACTGACAAAAAAGGTTAAAAAGGATACGACCAGCTGAGGCAGTTCCAATGTGCCAAGTAAATCAGCAGGGAACAGAAGCCAGAAATATGCGGTAATGGCTAACATGGTTATGACCATGGTCAGGATATTGATCCGCTCTTCTCTCTCAAAGTAACGAATGGCTCGTATCATAAACTTACCTCCTCCCCGCAGATCGCAAGGAAAATCTCCTGTAAGGATAAAGGAGTGACTGTAATATTTTCGGGAACCGAAAGTTCCTCACCGGGACGCATGATGATGGTCGCCCGCTTGGTATTGCCAAGGCTCTCCACCCGGTGATAATCTCTGCCGGCGATCAGGCTATCTACCTCTGCAGCAGCGCCGCTTACCATAAATACTCGGGATAACAGCTGCTGGGTATTCTCATTGGTATAGATCTCACCGTTTCGAACGATGATGGTATCTTCAAAAAGGTTCGCAGCTTCTTCGATGATATGAGTAGAAATGATGAAGGTGCGGTGAGTCTCTTCATAATCTGCAAGAAGCAGTTTATAGAACTGATCTCTTGCGACGATATCCAGACCTGCAACAGGCTCATCCAGGAAAGTAAACTCTGCACGGCTCGCCAGGGCGATGATGATGGTCACCATGCTTAACATACCCTTACTTAACTTGCTGACCTTCTTTTTGGGATCCAGATGAAAGGTCTTTATCAGTTCCTTTGCATATTCCTTATCCCAGTTGGGGTAAAAGATCTCAGCAGTCTTCATGTAGTCCCGGATCTTATAGGTATTGGGACCAAAAGGAGTGCTGGTTGCGATCTCTCTGGAAAAACAGATACGATCGATGCACTTTTGATTCTCCCATACTTTTTCTCCATCCAGGGTGACTTCACCGCTGCTTGCGGGATTCTGTGCGGACAGGATCGATAAAAGGGTGGTCTTGCCGGCACCGTTTCTGCCGATCATACCGTAGATCTTGCCGCTTTCAACGGTAAGGTCCACATCTCTTAAGGCCTGTAAGTCTTTATATCTCTTATTGATTTGCTTTGCTGTGATCGTACTCATTTCTCCTCCTGTGTCTTACTGATCATGCTGATCAGTTCTTCCTTTGTAATATTTAAACGTCTGGCTTCCTCCAACATGGCTTTGACATACTGATCAAAGAAAGCGTCCTTACGCTTATTGCGGATCATCTCCTTAGCTCCTTTCGTGACAAACATGCCGATCCCTCTCTGTTTGTATAAGATTCCCTCGTCTACCAGCAGGTTCACACCTTTCCCGGCGGTTGCCGGATTGATCCGATAAAACTGGGCAAATTCATTGGTGCTGGGAACCTTCTCTTCTTCCTTCAGGATATCCTTCAGGATCTCATTTTCGATCATCTCGCTGATCTGCAGGTAGATGGACTTGGTTTCATTTAAGTTATCCTGCAATCCTCATCACCTCGGTTTCCTTTCCGTCCCTTCATAGGTTCATCTGTTATGTGGTTGATTGGTTATGTGGTTCATTACTTATGTAACTAACCTACACCATAAAAGAATCCCTGTCAACACCTTTTATAAAAACAGTTACTGACAGGGATCAAAAGCGTATTTTAGCGGTTTTCGTAGACGAAGGTATCTCCCTGCCTGAGGATCACGTTATCGGAAGGTACTAACAGGATCCCGTCCCGCATGATGGTCAGGATCTCCAGATCATATACCTGTTCCACTTCCTCCACGGACCGGTCAAGGTAAGCGGAATCGGCGGATACAACGGCCGTCGCCACGTTACGGCTCCCCGGCCTTTTCCTCTGGAACCTGGTATACTGCTCCACGAAACCTGCGGAAATGATACCTGTTGGGATCGCTACCGCTCCCACTCCCAGGAAGGTAATGACGATGGCCATGAACCGGCCCAGGGCCGTAATGGGATATACGTCTCCGTAACCTACCGTAAAGATCGTGGAAACGCTCCACCATAAGCCGGACAACGCATTTTCAAATACCTCCGGCTGAGCTTCGTGTTCTGCATTGTAGATACACAGAGAGCTGGCTAACATCAGGACTACGATAATGAACAGCGAAGAAAAGATCTGATTCAGTTTTTCCTTTAAGACCGTCACAATAACGTGGAAGGAATCCACGTTGGCATTCACGCGGAACAAATGGAAGATCCGCACCACCCGCAGTAACCGGAAAGCCACAAAGCCTCCCAGGAAAAAGAAGGGAAGGATGGTTCCCAGATCCACGATGCCGTCATAGGAGATCAGAAACTTCCAGGCCGCCTTCTTTTTGGTGCATTCGGGAAAGAGGTAATTACTGGTCCAGATCCGCAGCACATATTCCAGGATAAAGAACAGTACCGTAACGCTCTCTACCACCCGGAAAAACAACCGAAACGCTTCCAGAGCGTCAAAGGTTTCCAGAAACAATACTGCGATGTTACTGAAAATAGCCACCACGATCAAAATGTCAAAAGCCCGGCTGGCCAGATCCTCTTTATTGCCGATCTGTATGATATCAAAAATCCGTTTTTTCTTCCGTTCCATGGTCGTCCCTTTTTACAGTAAATGCGCTCTCAGTTCCTCAGGGCTCTTGGGGCTAAGGTACGCAGGCGCAATATCAAATACGGTCTTGCAACCGCACTGTCCTTCCTGCGCCAGGCGATAAACCGCACGGGCGTAAGCGGTGATCACTGCACCGGTAAATTCCGGATTGGAGTCCAGCTTCAGGTTATATTCCACAATGTGCTTATGCTCCTTTTCCCAGCCGGTAACGCCGCTCCGAAGGACGAAACCGCCGTGAGGCAGACCGCTGTGGTCTCTCTTTAATTCCTCTTCGGAAATGAAATGTACGGTGGTATCGTAATCCGCAAAGTAGTTGGGCATGGTCTTGATAGCTTCTTCGATCCTGGCCAGATCAGCGCCTTCCTCCGCTACTACAAAGCATTCTCTGGTATGCTGCTGCCTAGCGGTAAGTTCGGGGGTTTCCCCGCTTCTTACTCTTGCCACGGTCTCTTCTACCGGTACGGTATACTGTCTGGCATCCTTTACACCGGGGATCCGGCGGATGGCATCGGAATGACCCTGGCTGACGCCTCTGCCCCAGAAGGTATAATGCTTTCCTTCCGGTAAGATGGCATCGGAGATCATGCGCATTAATGAGAACATCCCAGGATCCCATCCCATGGAGATCACAGCCACATGACCGTTTTTCTTTGCTGCAGCATCCACGTTTGCAAAATGCTCCGGGATCCTTGCGTGGGTATCAAAACTGTCGATCACGTTAAACATCTCCGCATAGCGGGGGGTCTGCTGGGGAAGGTCGGTCGCACTGCCGCCTCCGAGAACCAGTACATCGATCTTGTCCTGCCAGGCAGGAAGCTCATCAACCGATAAAACCGCTGCCTTTGTATCCCGAATGGTAACGCTCTTCGGATCTCTTCTGGAAAATACAGCCACCAGCTCCATATCGGGATTCTGGCGAATAGCGCTTTCCACACCTTTGGAAAGATTGCCGTAACCTAATAATGCTACTCGAATACTCATTTTTTTTGTTCTCCTAAATGTTTGATCAATTAGGTATATCCGTTCTTATGGGTGTGCCACGCAAAAAACTGCGGAACATTTCCTTTACGGGATCAGAAGGTCCTTACAGATCTTCTCAAAAGAAAGCTGCCCGCCAAAAAGGTCCAGGGCACTTCCGATGGTGACATGGATCCTGTCTTTTCCCAGATCCTTTAACCTTTGGATATCCTCATAGCTGTGGACGCCACCCGCATAGGTAATGGGGGTTTTGTCAAAGTCTGCCAGAAACCGTACCAGATCTTCTTCGATCCCGTTATTTTTCCCTTCCACATCCACAGCGTGGATCAGAAATTCATCACAGGAATCCGATAATTCCGTAAGAAGCTCCATGCTGACGGTTTCCTTCGTCAGTTTCTGCCATCTGTCAGTAACGATGCAGTAGGTTCCATCCGCCATCTTCCGACAGGAAAGATCCAGCACCAGTTTGTTTTTTCCTACCGCTTTCACCAGTTCTTTCAGGCGATCCTTATGGATCCTGCCCTCCCTGAATACATAGGAGGTTACGATCACATGGCTTGCACCGGCATTTAAAAAATCTGCCGCATTATCCGGGGTGATCCCGCCTCCTGCCTGCATCCCTCCGGGGAATGCCTTAAGAGCAGCTAACGCCTGGGCTTTTGTCTGTTCATAATAGGGCGAATCCTTACTGTTAAGCAGGATGATATGACCACCCTTTAATCCCTTCTCCCGGTACAGTAAAGCAAAATGTGCAGCATCCAGGGAGGATACATAATTTTCCTTTGCCTGATCGCCCTGATCCGTTAGGCTTCCCCCTACGATCTGCTTGACCTGGCCGTTATGAATGTCTATACAGGGTCTGAATTCCATTTTCGTTGATTATTCCTTTTCCCTTATGATGCCGTCCCGATAGGCCTGCAGGAGATCTTCCAGTTCCCGGATCTGATCCCTTAGTTCTGCACCGATATCGGTATCTGCAACCCGGATTCTCCGGGAGCTGGTTTCCACCACCTCCGAATCGGAGATCACATCGGTTTCGTTGATAATGGCTTTTTCCATGGATTCAAAGGGCTCATGGGCTACCAGACGCATGCCGTGGGAATTGCTGACCAGCGTATAACCTGCGATACCGGTCTTACCCTGATAAGCCTTGGAGAAACCGCCGTCAATGATCAGCAGCTTTCCGCCGCATTTGATGGGAGACTCTCCCTTGGTCAGTTCTACCGGAACGTGACCGTTGACGATATGGGAATGCTCCCCGCAAAGGCCGAATTCCTGAAGGATCTTGTCAATGATATCGCTGCGGTCGTACAGGTCGTAATAGCTGTTCTTCTTTTCCCTGTGGGTTTCCTTTTCCGCAAGGAAATAGCGCTCAAAGGTCGCCATCTTATCCTTGCCGAATACCGGGGAATCCGCTCCTGCCCAGATATACCAGATAATGTCCTGGCCAAAGGCCTTATCCGGATCTCCCGCCGGCAAAAAGTAGCCTTTCCGGGCGTACTTTTCCAGGACATCATAAAGTGCCTTGCCGGAATATTCCCTGCCGGCTACGGTGACTTTACGGAAAGCTCCTTCGCTGTCCAGGGGAACGCAGCCATGATATAACAGGTTCCCGTTATAGACCTTATACAGACCACCCTTGGTATACAGGAAACGGATATCCTTCTGGAGCCGTTCGCACTTTAAAAAGGCCCGTTTTAAGCGATCCACCACTTCCTGCTCTTCCTCGGAAAGAGCATAAGGGTCAGCAGGGTCGATGGTCGGAAAATCCTTGTCTAACAGTTCATATTCCTTACCGTCTATGGTGACGGTGCCTTTTTCATAATCGATCTTACTAAGGAGCAGCCTCTCTTCCATGTGGAATTCCGGATGCCGTAAAATGATCTGTCCCTCCAGCTTAAACTGGATCACGGCAATGGCTTTCTGCATCTTGGAATCCAGCTGGATGTCCTTGGTATTGTAATCCTCATCGTAATAATTGATGGAGAAGATGTCCCGGTTTACCTGCTTATAGGTCCGCATGGCAAAGGTAGCAAGAGGGATCAGATTGATCCCGTAGCCTTCCTCCAGGGTTGCCAGATTGCCATAGCGGGCTGCCATACGGATGATATTGGCAATGCAGGCGCCCTCTCCGCTGGCTGCCCCCATCCATACGATATCATGATTGCCCCACTGTACGTCCACGGAATGGTAATGACGCAGGGTGTTCATGATGATATGGGGGCCGGGGCCTCTGTCAAAGATGTCGCCGATGATATGCAGATGATCGATGACCAGACGCTGGATGGTGTTACTTAAGGCAATGATACAGTCATCGGCCCTTCCCAGGCGGATGATGGTATGGATGATCTCGTTGTAATAGGCTTCCTTATCCTGTACCTCTTCCTTTTCAGTGATCAGTTCTTCGATCACGTAGGCAAAATCTGCAGGCAGCGCCTTACGAACCTTGGATCTGGTATATTTGGATGCCACACGACGGGTGATCTGCACCAGTCTGTGAATGGTCACCTTATACCAGTCTGCCAGATTGTCTTCCTGTTCTTTGATCTTTTCCAGTTTTTCTTCGGGATAATAGATGAGGGTCGCCAGACTCTTCTTGTCCCTGTCGCTTAAGTTGTTGCCGAATTCCTCATCGATCTTGCGGCGCACGGAACCGGAGCCGTTTTTTAACACATGGTTAAACTGCTCATATTCTCCGTGGATATCCGTCATGAAATGCTCCGTCCCTTTGGGCAGAGACAAAATGGAGGCCAGATTGATGATCTCCGTAGATGCCGCAGCGATGGTGGGATATTGCTTGGAAAGGGTCTTAAGATACCCTAATTCGTTATGATCCATTCTCCGTCTCCTCGTATATTCAGAAAAACCCCGCAGAAAAGTGCGAGGTTTTCAAAGTGTTTGTATTATCCGATGACGTCGCTCATGTCATAAAAGCCTGCTGCTTTTCCTGCAAGGAATTTAGCAGCGGTAAGGGCTCCTTTGCCAAATACGCTACGGGAATAGGAACGGTGGGATAAAGTGATCACTTCATCCTCCCCTGCAAAGATCACATCATGATCTCCGGGAATGGTACCGCCGCGAACGGCACTGATACCGATCTCCTTCTTCTGACGCGCCTCCAGTTTTTCCGAGCGATCATAGGTATAGGAATATGCATTCTCCAGAGAAGCATTGATGGTATCCGCTAATGCAAGGGCGGTTCCGGAGGGTGCATCCTTTTTCTGATTATGATGTTTCTCCACGATCTCAATATCAAAACCGGCTTCTGCCAGAACGGGAGAGATCTGCGATAAAACCTTCTGGAGCACGTTGATGCCCAGAGACATATTGGCTGCCTTTAAAACCGGGATCTGCTGCGTCGCATTTTTAACGTTTTCCAGCTGCGCATCGGATAAACCGGTGGTGCAGAGCACCAGAGGCAGTTTTTTACTGATACAGTAGTCCAACAGACCATCCACTGCACTGGCAGCAGAAAAATCAATGACTACATCCGCCTCTTCCTTGATCTCCGGAAGGGTGGCATATACCGGGTAGGATGAAGATTCCTGAGAAAAGGCATCCACACCCGCAACAATCTGTGTATCCGGATCCTGGGCTGCCAGGGAAGAAATGATCTTACCCATCTTGCCGTTACATCCGTGCATGATAATCCGAACCATACTATCCTCTCAAATCAAACCGTATTCTTCCATTGCCTTCTTAAGTGCTGCTGCATGGGCATCTTCCATGGTCGTAAGCGGAAGACGTAAGGGTCCCATGGCAAAGCCCATAAACTCCAGGGCCTTCTTAACGGGAATGGGATTTACCTCGGAAAAGAGGTTCTTTATCAGGTCAAAGGCTTCCAGCTGCAGACGGCAGCTTTCCTTAACATCTCCTTCAAAGAACTTATAGCAGATGTCATGGGTCTTACCGGGTGCCACATTGGCAAGGACGCTGATAACGCCCACTCCGCCCAGACTTAAGATGGGAGTGATCTGGTCATCATTACCGGAATACAGTTCCACCTTGCCATCTGCAAGAGCCATTAATTTTGCGATCTGGGAGATATCTCCGCTGGCTTCCTTAACGCCTACAATGTTGGGCACATCGGTGCAAAGGCGCACGATGGTTTCCGGCTGGATGTTGCATCCGGTCCGGCTGGGCACATTGTATAACAGCACCGGAATATGAATCGACTCCGCAACGGTCTTAAAATGCTGATACAGACCGTTCTGGGTCGCCTTATTGTAATAAGGAGAAACAAGAAGGACACCGTCAGCGCCGTACTTTTCGGCTTCGGTGCTTAAATAGACTGCGGTATCGGTGGCGTTGGACCCGGTACCTGCGATCACGGGAATACGCTTGCCTACGCGTTCCACACAGTACTTAATGGCATCCAGATGCTCTTCATGGGTCAGCGTGGAAGCTTCTCCGGTGGTACCGCATACGATGATGGCATCTGCTCCCCCATCTACACAGAAGTCGATCAGTCTGCCGAACTCCTCGTAGTTGATGGATAGATCTTGATGAAAAGGGGTTGCGATAGCAACTCCGGCTCCTTTAAAAAGTGACATTTTCTAGGCCTCCCATTTGCGAAATCTGACAGTATCGATCCTGGATACTTCGTCTGCCAGCATACATACGTCGTCATTTAAGGTGATACCGGTCATGATCACCGTGGTATCATCGCTTCGTGCGCTGAGCACATTCTCCAGTTCTTCTACTGTAATAATCTGATTGTCGATCAGTCCCAGTACTTCATCCAGTATCAGCAGTCCGCATTCGTGCACAGAGAGGACCTTCTTGGCATAATTCATGCCGTTTTTGATGTTCATGATCTCTTCGGCGCGTTTATCTTCTGAAAGAAGTTCAAAATCCTCATCGGATTTTTCGAAACGAAACAGCTTGATCTCAGGTTCCAGGCGCTTGACAAATTCATTATCTCCCAGTCCTTTCCCCTTAAGGAACTGGATGATGACAACCTGCTGCCCTTCCGCGGCCGCCATGATCGCGTGGCCGAAGGCTGCCGGTGTCTTGCCGTGTCCGTCTCCGCTGTAGATCAAAATTTTCCCCGCAGTTTCCATTTGTTTTTCCATTTTTCTCACCTTAGGAACGGCTACTGTTCCACATCTACCCGGACGATATCTCGTTCTGCTATCAGGAGGAAATTTTCATAGAAGCCGCAGGTCTGGTGACCGCATAAGAAGTTCACCACATATACGCCGTCAGTATACCATTTGGTATACCAAACGCCCCACTCTTCGTTGATCTGACTGTCAAGAGGAACAGGCTGTTCCCGGATGGGGGCTCCCAGTGTACTGCGCACAATAGCATCCATACGGTGGTAATTCTCGAAAACATTGATATTGCTCTGTTTCCGACCTACGCCATAGGCAACACGGTTCCCCATGAGATGATAAACAGACTTCTCCTCACAGGAAAAAAGGCGGTTTACCAGAATGGGATGACGGAAGGACTCGATGAGCATGCCATCCTTCTGTGCTACACTATTGAGCATTTCTAACACTTTTTCTGCCTTCATTTATACTCATTCCTCTTAAAAGTACTGAAAATTCCTCTATCATGTTATAACATGTTTTTTTGCCCTTAGCAATTCATTATGCCTGCGGGGTCTGAAAACGGAAATAGTCCTTAACGGAGCCTTTCTGTCTCAGCAGGTCCTCGCAGACTCTGCGGATCCTTATATCGGAAGCGCTTTCTCCTGTTTCTTCGGATAGGATCCTTCGTAAAAGGCTCCTGCCCTTATCCTCTTCCCTGTGATCGGAAAGAAGAGCGGATGCCAGGTATAAACGGGTAAGCGCACCTACGGTATTTCCGGAAGGGATCTCCTTTCGGCAGTTCTGGTACAAAAAGCGGGCGATCTCCAGAACATTTTCCCTGTCCCCTTCCTTTCCTTCCGTTTTCTGTAACAAGGTAAAGGCTGCAACATATGCCATATTATACAGATCAAAGTTCCCTTTATCCGGGCCGGACAGATAGGTCCTCCAGGGAGTATCTTCAAAGGACTTTTCCATATAGGAAAGGGCGCTTTCAAAATGTCCCGCAACCGCTTCCAGCTGTGCGCGGTACTGATACTGCCTTTTAAGGTCCGACGCAAAGGTAAACTGCTCCATAGCCCTCTCGGAAGTTTCCAGTGCCTCCTCATAAGGAAGTTTTCCAAGCATGCACTGCACGATCTGTGCCTGCAGACGGGTCCCCAGGATCTTGCCCAGACGGTCGCATCTTGCATTGCCGGATAACTGTAAAAGATCGTTATGCTGTAAGGCTTCCTCCATCATGGATACCAGCAGTTCCATCTGGTCACAGACAAGGATACTCTCCTCGTAGCGGAACTGATTCTGTAAAAATACTGCTTTCCGGGTGTAATAGATCAGAAGGAAATCCATGTCCAGAGTTTTCGCCGTAAATTCCGCGATCATGGGCTCCAGCTCTGCAAAGAGCTCTTCCATGGCTCCGTAATCTTCCCGATAATCTAACAGGGCCAGATCATATAACTGAACGTCCAGATAAAACCACAGATCCTCCTTATGCTGTTCCATAAGGAAGTTATGGAGTGCCTCTGCCTGCTTCAGCACCTTTCCTGCCAGCTCATCGTTTTCTCTGGAGGAAACCAGTACGCCGATATACCCGGAAAGGGACGCTAACTGTCTGTGGATCTCTTCCCTGCGGTTTTTTAAAAAGCTCTCCCATACCAGGTTCTGATTGGCGGGTGTCATCATGCCGCTCATGGATTCAAACAGGGCATCTGCATAGAAGCCGTCTTCCACCATGCGAAGGACATGATCGTCCTCTCTGGTATGGAATAAGGAGAAAATGTATTCCTGACGGTACAGCGGTTTTAAGGCATCCCGCACCGTAAGGCTCCTGCCGTCTTCTTCTACGGTCACAGAAAAGGCCCTGGCCGGATTGGTATAGCGGAAATTACATACATAATCACAGACCACCAGCACCGTGTTCCGTTTATCGTCTGCCAGGCGAAGGGTCACACGGGACCTGGTGATATCCTCAAAACCCGCCTTGGCTTTTTCCACTGCCATTTTCTCTTCCAGGCGCTTCCTGTAATCCTCCTGCCGGATATACCCTTCCGTAAAGCTACTGGTCACAGGAATGGTGGTATCCTTCTTAAAACCGGCCACCACTGTCAGATCCACCGGTTCATCCTCCAGGATCACCAGCTTCTTAAGGAGCTGGATCACGCCTTCGGTGATCATCGTAAGATAGGTCTGGGTGCTGGTTAAGATCTTTTTTCGCACATCGTTTTCAAAGATCACAAACTGCACCGGATATTCCTTTGCAGCCTTTAACAGTTCATATACCAGTAAACCCTTTTCGTCAGGGGCAAGATCGGTGGCATGATTATGATCTGCAATGATCCCTTCCATCGTCTTCTCAAAAGAAGAGGTATCCGGTAATTCGTCGTTTGCCCAGAGCAGACCGCCTACCAGAGAGGGGTTCTTTCGTTCATTGTCCAGATCGGTATCAAAATCGCCGCTTTCGTCCACATAAAGGTAATATTTCTTCATGAAAAAGCCCTCCAAAAAAGCCTTATGTGTCATTATACCACCAGAGAGTTTTTATGCTATAATTAGATTTAGCGCACTGTGTCGTTAAAGTGTGAACCCTAGGACGAGGTACATCAATATGCCGATCTCCATGCATTTTTACTTTTCAGCAGCCGTTGTATCTGCCATCTGTTTTGTGCTCCTGATGCGTAAGGGCCTTTCCAGAAGGCGGAATATTCTGTTGCTGCTCATCGATCTGAATATCTTTTCCGCAGCGGCGATCCTGTTCTGCTCCGATTATTTTGCGGGAAGACATTTAGCCTTTGAAGCCAGCACCCATTATCTGTATCATTATATTCACTGTGCGTTCCCGCTGATCTTCCTGCTGTACGCCATTGAACTGTCCGGCCGCTGGCATGCCATGAAGACCCGCCATGTGGTACTACTGTTTGTTCCGATTTTTATTTTCTATATGGTACTGCTTACCAACCCGGTGACACACTTTGCCTTTACGGTCATTGATGACAAATATCACCGCGGCAACGGTATCCTGGTGGAATATGCCTGCGCGGTGATCTATGTAGCCCTGGGTATTACCCAGATGATCCGCTATTCCAAAGCCATCGGAAGGCATAAGATCATCGAACTCATGGCCTTTACCGGCTTTTCCATTTCCGGCGTACTGATCCAGTTCCTGTTCCCTGCCATCTGTATCGAGCTGTTCTTTGAGGCAGTGGGACTGTCCGCTGTGGTCGGTTCCGTGGAAAACAGTGAGCAGATCATCGATCAGATCACTACGTTATATAATTCCGATACCTTTGTACGGGATACGGAGCAGCTGTATATGGCAGGCACCAAGCATTCCGTGATCCTGTTTCGCATCACCAATTATCGTGCCTTATCTTCCGCTATCGGTTTTGAGCCTTTAAACCGGCTGTTCCGCAGCATCGGTTCCTGGATGAAATCCAATTTCCGGAACCGCTATTCCATGTACTATCTGGAACACGGCTTATTTGCCATGATCGTCTATCGCAAGAATGTCCGTACCGGCGAAGCGGATCAGGCAATGTTGCAGATCAAGCAGGCCCTTTCCGCCGCTCATACCATTCAGAACATCTCCATTCCCATTGAAGCGGATATCTTCCTGATCCATATGCCGGAAGATGCAAGGACCATTGCGGAAGCAGTGGAACTGGTGGAGATCGTGGAGACCAACCGTTCCGACGGTGTCCGGATCTTCAAAGAAAAGGATCTGACGTATTACAAGCGCTTCCTTCAGGTGGAGGACGCCATCCGCAGAGGTCTTAAGGGCACCTCCCTGCAGGTTTACTACCAGCCCATTTACGATGTGGAGAAGAAGCGTTTCTGCTCAGCGGAAGCCTTAGCCCGTTTAAAGGACGAAGAACTTGGCTTCATCCCTCCGGAAGAATTCATAAACGTCGCCGAAAAAACCGGCCTGATCTTCGATGTGGGTGAGAAGATCTTCCGTCTGGTCTGTCGGGATATGAGCTCGCCGGAATTTAAGGAAAGCGGCATCGAATTTGTAGAGATCAACCTATCGCCCGTACAGTGCATGAAGGATAAGCTCTGTGATGACTACCGTCAGATCATGGAAGAATATCATATTCCGCCGGATTCCATTAATCTGGAGATCACCGAGTCCACAGCGGAAAAGAGCCAGGCCATGTTCCGTAAGGCTTACAATGAGTTGCAGTCTCTGGGTCTTAGCTTCGCCCTGGATGACTATGGCAGCGGCTTATCCAACTTAAACTCGCTGATTGATATGAACTACTCCATCATCAAGATCGACAAATCCCTGATCTGGAATGCCGATACCAGCGATGACGGCAAGATGATCTTAAACAGCATCGTGGGTATGATCCACGGCCTCAAGCTCCATATCGTAGCAGAAGGTGTGGAGAATGCACAGCAGGAAGCCGAACTGCAAAAACTGGGTATCCGCTATCTGCAGGGCTTTTACTATTCCAAAGCTGTAGAGCTTGCGGATTTCCTCAAATTCTGCAAACGTTATAACGGATAAAAACAAGCCGGAAGATTGCTCTTCCGGCTTTTCCTATGTCTTTAGACTAATCCATTCGCGGATGCTCTTTTTCGTAACCGTTTACCATAAACCGGTTCCTGCCGTGGCGGATCTTAAATCGCTCCGGCTCACACATGGTATCGGTCTGGGTCGCGGTATTGACTTCCACCGAAGTATCACTGTCTTCCATATATACATCGGTATCCTGATTAAAGCCGCCAAAGGCAAGGGCTTTATGACCGTTTTCTATGATGCGAAGACTGACTCTCTCCTGGGTAAATGAGGTAGAACCTTCCTTGGAGCCGATGCCAACGATCACTTCCCCGCGAAGATCTGCTGCCATAGTGGCATCGTGAACCTTAACCTCTGAATGCCTGCTGCCCAGGCTGCCGTATCCGATGATCACAGAAGCTTCTCCACGGCTCTTTACGGAAGCATTAAAGACTTCCAGATTCAGGTCTCCCTCCAGGGTGCCGACACAGATACCTCTGGTCACTGCCAGGGTATTTTCCATATCGCAATCCCCAAGGATCACATTGCTGTTACCGGTAAAGGCACCTACACCAATGCCCAGATCACAGTTGGCCCGCAGTTCAAACTTGCCGCGGCGGACCGTAATATTGCCGCCAAGACCCGAACCGATACAGATACCGTTGGTGCCGTTGGCTTCAATGGCGATCACACCGTCCTGCATCAAGGTGATATCTCCGTGAGCGGATTGCATATCATTGCCGATGCCGTAGCAATCACGATCCTCCAGATAGATGTTCAAATAACCGTTGCCGGAAATGGTCAGAGAGGAACTCTCCGGCAACCTGATACCGCCTTTGTTAAGGAGGGTTCCGCCGATCAGCTCCAGTTCCACCTGCGCGTTTTCGCCGATGTCGATACAGGGACCGCCGTTTCCTAAAAAGCTGGCATTTTCCAGAGTGATCTTGCCGTGGTATCCGGCGGCTACGATCAGATGGGTATTGGTCTTAAACCGGGCGATACCGGCGATCACCACATCGCCGCATCCGGTTCCTTCCTTGCCTACCAGGATACAGTTATAGGCGGATTTTTCCACATAATTAAGCTGTACTCTGCCGGTTTCATCCGGAAGAAATACATTTTCCTTACGGCCTGCCACCCGTTCCCTCTGATAACGCAGGATCTCCCGTTTGATCTCCGTATCAATGACGGGGAGTACCTCCGGATTCGGACGTGCCGTATAAAAGCCCTGGATCAGATCCACGCCCATGCGGATCACGGAGCGCATCTCCTGCCAGGTCTCCACTCCTTCTGCAAGGGTCTGGATATCATTATCGTGACAAAATTCTATGATCTCGCGAACAAATCGTTTTTTCTGGGGATTTTCATGAATATCTGCGATGAGCGACCGGTCGATCTTAACAAACTGGGGCATGTACTCCAGCAGATTGAATATATTGGAATAGCCGGTGCCGTAATCGTCTAACGCCGTAGGAATGCCCATTTGCTCATAGCGATGCTTAAGGGCCCTTATCTTCTGTTCACCGGCTTCCGTCTGTTCCGTCATCTCCACTACGATCTGCTGAGCATGTACCCAGAGGGCATTGTCGATCTCCAGATAATCCTCCGCTAAAAGAGGTGCACCGGGGATACTGTTGATAAAGACCAGTCGATGACTGAATTTGGACGCATTGTCTGTCAGGATTCTGGAAACATTGAGAAAAGTATACTTCTCCACATCTCCCAGGCGGTTTAACAGCTCCGCATACTTAAGGATCTGATAGGGATTTAAGGTGCAGTCCTCGCAGGAAGGACGCATCAGTGCCTCATAACCGAACACCTCTCCGGTAACGGCGCTGACAATGGGTTGGAAATGATAGGTCAGCAGGTTCTCATCCAGGATCCTGCGTGTCATTGCCAGTTCCTTCTTTTCTTCTGCAGACAGCGCATTGATCCGATGCTCCATCCGGGTAACCGGATCTAAGGACATCTGGTTTTGCGCATCCTGCAACATGTCTCTTAAGCTGACTTTCTCCAGTTCTCCCTGAATGGGTAAAATGGCAGTCTCCACTCCCGCTTTCTCTGCCTGTTCCAATACCCGTTGCACCGCTTGTTCCTGCTCCGGCGTATCGACCCATTTCATAAATATCGCTAACTTTTGATGTGCCATGGGTAAGCCCCCGCTGCTTTCCTATTCTTTATTGTTTTTTCTCTTTTCTGCCTTCCAACATAAACTTACGTGCAACCGCAAGCCCCAGTTTTATGGGAAGGGGTGCAAGTGCTTTATCTGCCTCCTTAAGCTTTTCCCGGATGGGAATATGCTGAGGACAGTGCATCTCGCATTTACCGCACTCAATACACTGGGAAGCAAATGCCGGCTCCTTGCGAAGGCCGATGACCTGATAAAAGCCATGTCTGGCTTCTGCTTTGTTCTCTGTATACATGCGATTATAGAAGCTGAAGATACCGGGAATATCCACTCCCTGCGGACAGGGCATGCAATAGGAACATCCCGTACAGCCAACCTTTACTTTTTCATTGATGATGGACTTTACCTGCTCTACCAGTGCAAGATCTTCCGGAGTAAAATGACCGGCAGTTGCCTCAGAAGCGATCCGGCAGTTTTCTTCGATCATCTCTATGCTGTTCATACCGGATAATACGCAGGTAACCTCCGGCTGATTAAACAGCCAGCGAAATGCCAGTTCCGCAGGGCTCCAGCCTCTTTCGCTGTCCGCGATGAGTTTTTTTGCTTTATCGGGAAGCAGGTTTACCAGCTTGCCTCCCCGGAGGGGTTCCATGATGATCACCGGGATCCCTTTTTCCGCAGCTGCTTTTAAGCCCTTTACACCGGCCTGTGTATGTTCATCCAGATAGTTATACTGAATCTGGCAAAAATCCCAGTCATAGTCCTTCAGGATCTCCAGGAACATTTCCGTATTGCCGTGATAGGAAAAGCCCAGCTGGCGGATCTGACCGCTCTCTTTCTTTTCCCGGATCCAGTCCAGGATACCGATCTTCTTAAGGTTCTCCCATGCCACGGTATCCGTCAGCATATGCATCAGATAGTAATCAATATGATCCGTACGAAGGCGGGATAACTGTTCATTAAAATAGCGATCGATGGCTTCCCGGTTCCGGATCAGATACTGAGGGAGCTTGGTGGCGATATTCACCTTGTCCCTTAATCCGTTCTTTTCCAGGATCCTGCCCAGCGCTGCTTCGCTGCCGGGATAGATATACGCCGTATCATAATAATTCACGCCGGCCTTATAGGCTGCCAGGATCTCCTTTTCCGCTTTGTCTATATCGATGGTCGTTCCGTTCTTGGTAAAACGCATGCATCCATAGCCCAGCATGGAGATGTCGTTTCCGTATCGATCCTTACGATATAACATTATTTCTCCGTTCCTTTAGCAATCGTTTACATTTTATTGCGGTCAGGATCTTCCCGAACGCGGTTTATCCGGTCCAACCATAAAAACAGGGGAATGTCCCCTGACATTCCCCTATATTATAACACGTTTTATTTAATAATTTCCAATCAATCCGTCACATAAAAGCAACTTGTCTCTCAGTTTCGAAGACGGCTTTATCAGAAGTCTACCTCGGTATCATAGTAGCAGCACTTCAGCAGTTTCTCCATCTCCTCCTGGCTGGGCTGGCGGGGATTGGATCCGGTGCAGGCATCCAGGATCGCATTGGCAGCGATGTCATGGAGTCTCTCCAGGAAGATATTCTCAGGAACAAAGCCTTTCTCTGCAGGCAGTCCGTCTGCTCCGTAAGTAGCAATGCCATGAGGGATATTAAGGTCATCGTTCATCTTGCGCAGGTAAGCAATGAGGAGTTTTACCTTCTCATCATCATTAGATCCGCCAAGGTGCATATAATCTGCGATCACACCGTATCTCTTCTTAGCGGTCTCATCCTTGGCATTATAAGCGATAACCTTCGGCAGATACATGGCATTTGCAGCACCATGGATGATATGTGCACCCAGATCTGCAAAAACAGCACCGGTCTTATGTGCCATGGAGTGAACGATACCCAGCAGTGCATTGGAGAAGGCCATACCTGCAAGACACTGTGCGTCATGCATGGCATCTCTGGAAGCCATATCACCCTGATAGGACTTTACCAGATTTGCCTGGATCATCTCGATGGAGTGGATGGCAAGGGCATCGGTATACTCGCAGTTAGCGGTGGAAACATATGCTTCGATGGCATGGGTGATGGCATCCATACCGGTATGTGCCACCAGCTTGATGGGCATGGTGTGAGTCAGCTCGGGATCAACGATGGCAACATCGGGAGTGATCTCAAAATCAGCGATAGGATACTTGATACCCTTCTGATAATCGGTAATGATGGAGAATGCGGTTACTTCCGTAGCGGTACCGGATGTGGAAGGGATCGCACAGAAGTGAGCCTTGGTACGAAGCTTGGGAAGCCCGAATACCTTGCACATATCTTCGAATGTGGTCTCAGGATACTCATACTTGATCCACATAGCCTTAGCTGCATCAATGGGAGAACCGCCGCCGATGGCTACGATCCAGTCGGGCTGGAACTTGCTCATGGCTTCTGCGCCTCTCATAACGGTCTCTACCGAAGGATCCGGCTCGATGCCTTCAAAGAGCTCAACTTCCATTCCCGCTTCCTTCAGGTAATCTTCTACCTTCTGCAGGAATCCGCCCTTCTTCATGGAGCTTCCGCCCACACAAACGATGGCTCTCTTGCCTTCCAGGGTCTTTAATGCTTCCAAAGCACCTTTTCCATGGTAGACGTCTCTGGGTAAAGTGAATCGTGACATTTTGAAATACCTCCTAAAGTTGTAGTGTTAAAAAATTAACGTAACCCAAGACCAATTATATCAAAACAATGGTTGCATCACAATGAAAATTTGACATTTCGCAATTTATATCTGATTTTGTCACAAAAAAGAAAGCAGGAAGCGGTATGCTTTCCTGCTTTCTGATCTTTTATTACTCTGTTTGTCCGATGCAAAAGGCCGTATCTTATACGGTAAAGAACTGCATCTCCTCAGACAGTCTGACTGCCAGGTCTTTTAATTCTCCGGCGGACTCGTTGATCACGGAGAAGGTAGCGGTCAGTTCTTCCATGGAAGCATTGGTTTCTTCTGCGGAAGCTGCATTTTCTTCGGAGATCGCCGACAGATCGGAGATGATACCGGATAAGCTTTCCTTGGCATGATTTAAGTTTTCCACTCTTCTGGTGATCTCTTCGGTACTGGAAAAGACGCTGCCAACACCTTCGTTCATCCGGAACATATCCTGCTTGGTAGCATCCAGCTGTTCGCTCTGTGCCCGGAAGTCATCGGTTAATTCCGTCAGTTTCTCTACGCTCTTTTCGGATTCATCCACCAGATTGTCTACGATCTTGTTAATACGTACCGCAGCTTCGCCGGACTGATCCGCCAGCTGTCCGATCTCTGTTGCAACCACTGCAAAGCCCCGTCCGGCTTCTCCGGCTCTTGCCGCTTCAATGGAAGCATTTAAGGACAGGAGGTTGGTCTGGGAAGAAATGGTGGTGATCATGCTGGAAGCTTCCGCGATATCCTTAACCGCCGCATTGGTGGCACGGATCTGTTTATCAATGGTTCCAACGGATTCTACGACCTGAGTATTCTGTTCGATCAGACGGTTCAAAGCCTTAATGGTGCTGTCGCAGGCTTCCTTCATTTCCTTTGCATAGCCTGCAAGCTCTGCAACATTATTACTGATCTCATCAATATCACTGCCCATGTTATTGGTATCGGTAACAGCGTTTTGGATGCTCTCTGCCTGAGAAACGGCACCTTTGGAGATCTCTTCCACAGCAAAACCAACCTGCTGGGAAGCTTCGGATGCCTGGGATGCAGATTCGGAAAGGGATTCGCCTTCCTTTTTTACATGACCGGACAGATCGATACCGCTTCCGATCGCCGTTCTGAGTTCAAAGATCAGCTTCTGAGCATTGTCAGCGATCTCTCCCAGATCATCGTTTCTGGAAACGATCTCATCCGGAAGCTCCAGGGTCAGATCCCCGGTTCCCAGTTGTACAAAGCCTTCGGAAAGAGCCTTCATTACCCGTCCGATCCGGCGATCCAAGAAGAGGAAAAACAGGGTGACCAGGATCACGATCCCTGCTGCGGACAGTCCCATCAGGATGATCACATTCATTTTTGCCTGTTTGATCACGGCGCTTGGCTTGCCGGTAAATACCATGCCCACGATGGATCCGTCGGTATTGCGAAGGGGAACATAATACCCATAATACAGTTTCCCGGCAATGGTGATATTCTTTGCCAGATAATTATTACCGCCTTTTAATACGGCCGTGATCACAGCATCGGCAGCGTCGGTTCCCACGATCCGTTCGCTGCTGCCCTCTTTGGTCAGTGTGGTAACGATACGGGTCTTACCGTAAAACAGTGTGTAGTCGATGCCGGTATTTTCGCGAATAGCATCCATCTGATCCATAAATTCCTGATTCAGAGTGGTACCCAGATCCTCATTCATCCAGACACCGTCTCTGGCAAGATATCCATCCTCTGTCAGAGACCATTCGCCATCATATTCGTTTTGGAGTTCATCCTCCATCTGATAGGCGGCTACCTTCAGCACATCCTCATACATTTTTTCGTAGACCCGATTGACCTGCGATACCCCGATGATCGTCAGGATCACTGCCAGCGCCACCATACTGGCTACTGACAGCATAACTACTTTTCGAATGATCTTACCTTTTCTTGTTTTCTCCATACATCTACTCCTTTTCCGGAAGCCTGCTTCGGCATTTCCCCTTAAAACACCTCCCCTTGAAGCTTCCTGACCTCTTTATTTTCCTTTTTATTGATTATATCATACAAAAAGCAATAATCAAATAAATTTTCGATTTATTTATGTATTATTTTCCATTTTGTCGTATTATTATCGTTATATTAGCTCCTCCATCGTTATTTTTCTGATTTTTCTTGAAGTTTTGAAGAGAAATCTGTATTCAAAACCATGTGTTATTGAAGTTCTTTAATGTTATATCGTCCACATTTTGGAAATACATAAGGTGGAAATTACGATTTTTTTCATTTTAATATATTGTGTACGAAAGTACTTCCAATTTGTTCGGGTGAATTTTGACTTTCGTTTGATTTTTCACACTTTTTGCAGTAGAATGTATATGTTTGATAGACATTTTCGGACCCGGTTCCGAAAATACAGGAGCGTTTCTTTATTTTAAGTCTTCATTTTGAAACAAAAACTAAAAGAAAAGAGGTAATGAAATGCTGAAAAATTGGAAAATGTCCAGCAAAATCTCCGTTATGGTGGGAGCTTCCCTGGTCATTGGTCTGCTGGTGCTTTGCCTGGTAGTGCGTAACAGTGCAACGGCTTCCATGGAGGAAGTCACCTTAAACCGTATGCAGGAAGCCAGCGATGCCAGAGCGGAACTTCTCCGCCAGTATATCGGTAACCTGAATACTTACGTTACCGGTGCAACCTACACCACCATCGTCAAAACCGGTCTGATGAATCCAAACAGCGCTGCCATTCAGGATCAGCTGCAGGATTACATCGACAACTACGCTTCCATGCAGGATAATCTGGAAGGTTTCTTTGTTGCCGATCTGGAAACCTACGTACTGGCCCACAACAACCCTGCCGGAGTCGGTACCCTTGCTTCCACAAGAGAAGCCATGGAGCCGGTCTACGACGTCATGTTTAGCACTCACGCTCCCTACCTTCGAGGCATCAAAACTTCCCCTACCACAGGTACTCAGGTAGTAGTAAACTATGCTCCCGTATTCAGTGAATACGGCGAAGGCATCGGTTATGTTGGCGGCGCCGTTAATGCATCCGGTCTTATCGACATCTTAAACTCCCTGGATTTTAACGGTCTGGAGAACTGTGCCTTCCTGCTCCTTGATACAGCCAGCAACACCTTCATCTTCTCCAGTGATCCCGAGCAGATCGGACAGGAAGTAACCGATCCGGAGATCTTAAATCTGCTGGCACTTGGCCAGACCTCCACTTCCGGAACCTATTCCTTTGTAAACAGCGCAGAAGGTCTGAAATGTGTCTCCGCTTACACCGTGATCCCGGAATATAATATGATGTTTGCGGCTCTGGATACCGAAAACGAAGTGTTTGCTTCCGTACGCAAGCTGTCCAACTTCGTTGTTCTCTTAAGTATCATCGTGCTGATCGCCGTTTTACTGATCACCGTTCTTGTGGTAACAAGCATTGCAAAAGATCTGACCAGAGTAAAGGATATCATCGCTGATATCGGTTCCTCCATGGATATGACCAAAGCCCATAGTCTGGACGGATATGACGGCAGAACCGATGAAATCGGTGCCATCGTAGCAGCTACCAAACGACTGACCGGTTCCGTTACCGATGCCGTAAAAGAGCTTCAGCAAAAGAGTAAGGAGCTGTATAACACCAGCGGTAACCTAAGCGAGATCGCCAACCAGACCTTATCCAACGTATCTCAGGTTGACCGGGCTGTTCAGGAGATCGCAGAGGGTGCCACCAGTCAGGCCCAGGAAACCGAAAAGGCTTCCATCAATGTAGTGGAAATGGGCAACCAGATCACCGATACCGTAGAAGAAGCCGAAGCCATGAAGCAGGTTTCCACGGAGATCAATTCCTCCAGCGAAGAAGCCATCTCAGTGATCCACGCCTTAAGCGAGATCGGTTCCAAGGCTCGAAGCGCTGTAGACGATATCTACGAACAGACCAATGTAACCAATGCTTCCGCTCAGCGCATCAAGGAAGCTACCGATATCATCTCTTCCATTGCAGAAGAGACCAACCTGTTATCCTTAAACGCTTCCATCGAAGCAGCAAGAGCCGGAGAAGCCGGACGTGGTTTTGCCGTTGTTGCTACCCAGATCCAGAAGCTTGCTGAGCAGTCCAACGAATCTGCACAGCTCATTGAGGGCATCACCTCTACCCTGATCTCCGATTCCGGCAAGGCCGTTGAGACCATGGAAGAAGTAAAGACCATCATGGTAAATCAGGGCGAATATGTCGAGAAGGTCATCGACATCTTCGGCGAAGTAAAAAGCGGTATCGACGATACCATTTCCGGTATCGGAAGGATCTCCGACAAAGCTACGGTCATGGATCAGTCCAGAGCCGTTGTAGTGGATACGGTACAGAACCTGTCCGCCATTGCAGAGGAAAATGCAGCTTCTGCAGAAGAGACCTCCGCATCCGCTTCCATCGTAGGAAACCTGATGCACGATATTTCCGATTCCGCTTCCCGCCTGTCCGGCATCGCCAAAGAAGTGGACGAATCCATCAGTATGTTTACCGTATAAGGATTTTGAACATGCAAAAAGGCTACCCGCTTGGGGTAGCCTTTTTTACGTTATTTACAGAGAAGAATTCTGTGCATATTCCTGTGCAAAGATGATATTTTCCTTGGTGTACTCCACACGAACGTCCGGATTGCCGGCAACAACGGCGTTCCAGACCTTGCCTGCATCATCCCGATCTCTGGAACTGGGGAACTTCACCCGGCAGATGGTATGATACTTACCGTCTTTCGTAAAGATCTTAAAACCCGGACTGGTACGGAAGCTGTCGAATTTCCCCTGATCTACGTAGATCCAGAGGATATCCGTATACCGGACGCATAATACTTCGGTCTTTAAGCTTACCAGATGAGTCGGTGTGAGCAGTACTCTTCCCTTCTTCATTACTTCTACGGACTGGGTATCAAGGGCGCTGTCGATCTGACAAGCAAGATCCTCCTTAACCGGAAGCAGCAGTGCAAACATCTCCCAGCAATTACGGATCCCGAAGATAAGCAGGATAAATCCCATGACAAAGAGGACAAATACGCCCGCCATGACAAAGGACTGTTCCGTATCCACTACGTTGTTCAGATAATAGGCGCCAAAGTATGCAGGAAACTCCCCTTCCGTTACTTCTCCCATGTCATCCCCGTAGGTTTCATTCCAGAAGGATATCGCTTCCTTAATGTACTCCTGGGGGAGCGCTTCTGCGCTACCTTCCAGACGATATTCATCATTCTCCCACTCCTGTTCCATGATCTGGTCGTAGCGGAAGGAATCCAAACCGGCAACGAAGATATTTCCGTATGCATCCTGTGCAAACACATAGATCACATTGTCTGCATCCCGGTAAAATGCATCAGACATCGCTGTAATATTGTCATATACAAAGGTTCCCGGAAGCACATCCGGATTCTGCTCATAATCTTCTTCCTGTGCGTATAAGGAAACGGCTTTTTCCGACTTTGCATCGTCCTTTTTCTCTTCTCCCATAAGGATCGCCGCAGAACCAAGCACTAACACCAGAGCGATCACAAGAAGAAGGAGACGCTTACGGATAAAGCCCTTTACATAAGCATTTTTAAAATGAAACATCCCATCTCTCCCTCAAACAGTTGTTATTTCTGTTTCTTAGCAGCTTTCTTTGCTTCCTTTACGGACTTCTTGTATTCTGCTACTGCCTGCATACCGTTCTGATCGTAGCCGGTGTGAACATCCTCACTCTTTGCTACGATGGCATTCCAGATCACTTCCTTTTCTTCCTTGATGGCCTTGGTGTTAAAGGTTGTGTGTGCAAAATCAACGGTCCTGCAGATGCTCTTAACGAACATATTCAGGGAATGATATACAGGGATGATGATCCACATGGAGAACTTGTAGGGATACAGCCATAAGATATCGTCATAACGATAAGCATGGATTCCTGCACGGAAGGAAACCACATAGTTCTCGGTAAGGGCTACCTTGGTCTTCTTAAGATAGCGGGCTCCCTGGGCATTTAATTCAGCATCGATGGTCTTTGCCTCCTCATCAGCGATATGCTTTACGCTGAAATGGAAAGCCAGGGCAATGATCGCGGAAACTACCATCCACATAAATCCGCCGATCACAAATAAGGAAAAGATCGCTACTCCGCTCTTCCATAAAAGATTGGAAACCACGAAAAATACGATACTTCCCAGGAAGGATCCCAGCACTGCATTCCGGTTCTTCTTTGCCCATTCATTGGTAAAACGCTTCATACTTCACTAACTCCTTTTTGCTTATTCTGGTTCTTTAAGCAAAATCCCTCTACAGACATTTCGGCGTTTTTGTCGA
>JAEEGL012972809.1_pt1 | contig 37385 bp, 32 predicted proteins | sample 9134231 | NCBI WGS metagenome assembly JAEEGL01 (sample SAMN16246548, study PRJNA631951) | gut metagenome | biome: gut microbiome; feature: rumen; material: fiber-attached | host: Bos | place: Iran: Karaj | collected 2018-10 | reverse complement strand
GACGACTTGCTGCTGTCCCGCAAAGCTTTCAAACATGTCGGGACGCAAGGCGTTTTCGAAGTCTTTTTCGGCCTTCGACAGGTGGTTTCCGTTGGCATCAAGGTTGCTGTTCATAGGTTGGTTTCGCGCTACAAAGATACAACTTTCGGCGGAAATTGGGATATTCTCAAAAAAATGTATCTTTGCAGCCTAAAACCTTTTCATTATGAAGCGCATCCTCTGTCTCTCCATATTCGTCGTCATGGCCACCATCGCTTTCGCGCAAAGCCATGGCTCAGTGCACGTTGAACAAGACCACCGCATCGAAAGCCTCATCGCGAAGCAACGCTCACTCTACAAGAGTGACAGCTCATTCAACGGCTACCGCATCCACATTTTCATGGAGATTGGCAACGATGCCTTGGACCACGCCAGATCGGTGAAAGCACAATTTGAGCATGCCTTCCCCGACATCCCGATTTACCTCACCTACTCCGAGCCCTATTTCCGCCTGCGCGCCGGTGACTTCCGCAATCGCGTTGAAGCCGAAAAATGCCTGCGCCGCATCAAGCCCCGCTTTAAGGAAGCCTTCGTCACGGCGGACAAAATCAACAGGCCAAGATTCTATTCTAGTTCTAACGAGGAATGACAAATGCGGAATGAATTGACCATTCAGTATTCAGCATTCCACATTCAGCTTCTAACTCAGGTATTCCTCAACATTCCGAACAACGATTCCCAACCGAAGAACAAACGCTTCTTCGGTGGCAAAGCCGATGTGCGGCAGCATGATGAGATTGGGCGCGTCGAACAAAGGATTATCTTGTTTCAAAGGCGGTTCCATGCCGTAGACATCCGTCGCCGCGCCTGCAATCTTCCTTTCTTTCAATGCATTGGCCAAAGCTACCTCGTTCACCACTGGGCCACGTGCCGTGTTGATTAAAACGGCACTCGGTTTCATCAAGGCGAAATCCTTCTCGGTGATGAAATCACGGGTGTCGGCGTTCAAGGCGACGTGCAGGGTGACGATGTCGGATTCCTTCAGCAAGGTCTCCTTGTCGACGAAGGTCACGCCTTCAACTTGTTTCGGTGTGCGGTTCCATGCCAGCACCTTGCAGCCGAAGGCATTCGCCAGTTTGGCCACACGCTGCCCGATGTTGCCCATGCCGATGATGCCGAGGGTCTTGCCTCCTATCTCACGACCGGGCATGAGGCCTTTGCGGTTGCATTGACGCGTAATCGCATCGTTTTCAAGGACTTTACGATACACATCAATCATCATGGCGATGGCGAGCTCGGCCACCGCTTCGGTGCTGTAGCCTGCTGCGTTCTTCACGACGATGCCGCGACGTTGGCATTCCTCCATGTCGATGTGGTCCAAGCCAGTGAAGGCGATGGAGAGCATCTTTAAGTTGGGACAGGCGTCCAAGAAGTCCTTGCGCAGCGGGATATTGCTTTCGATGATGATCTCGGCGCCTTCGGCACGACGTTTCAGCTCGTCAAGGTTCTCGTTTCGGTCAGGATAAATGACCACATCGTGGCCGGCCTTTCTCAGGCCTTCGCAGGCGGCTTCAATTTGCTGGACCTTAAGGCCCAACGGTTCCAAAAAGACAATTTTCATAACAGTAAAGCTTTCATGTTAGCCTGAAATCGCCCGCCTATAGATTCCCTTTTCACTTTGACCTCCAATGTCATTCCTTGCAGAGGCTTGTGCGATTGGAATCTATTGGAGGGCAATGTTAGGAATGACATAGGCGGGCGATTTCAACGGAACTTAAACATTACTTTGCGGCGATCATTTCAATTTCGACCAGGGCCTTCTTGGGCAGTTCCTTCACGGCGAAGGCGGCACGCGCAGGATAGTCGCCCTTGAAATACTTGCCATATACGCCGTTCATCTCGCCAAAGTAGCTCATGTCGGCGAGATAGCACACCGACTTCACCACGTTGTCGAAGGTGCAGCCCGCCTCATTGAGGATAGCCTCAAGGTTTTTCATGCTCTGCTCTGTCTGGGCCGCGACGCCCTCCGGCATCTCACCAGTGGCAGGATTGATGGGCAGTTGGCCCGAGATGAACAGCATTCCGTTGGCTTCAATAGCTTGACTGTAAGGCCCGATAGCGCCCGGTGCCTTGGTTGTTGCAATCACTTTTTTCATTGTTATCGTGTTTTCGTTGTATTGTTGATAAAATTGATGGTTTAATGAATGCAAAAATAAGAAAAATATTACCTTTGCAAACTGAAAAAGTGCACAAAGCCATGTCGACATTCAAGAAAATACTCCACAAGCTTAACAACCGCTATATATACGCCACCGTGCTCTTCCTTTTGGTCATCCTGGTCATCGACCAATTCAATCTCCCAGAACAGATAAGACTGAGGAAGGCGGAGAAACTTCAGAAACAGCAAATCGAATACTACGAAAAGGAAATCTCCAAGAGCAAGGAATACCTCAACGCCTTGCAAAACGACACCGCCACGATGGAGAAAGTGGCCCGTGAGCAATATCTGATGAAGCGCGACAACGAGGTCATCTACCTAATCGAAACGCAAGAATGAGACCCAAAATAGGCATAAAGGCTTTCCTGCTCCTTGTCTTCTCACTCTTTTCGGTGTCATCGCTTTTCGCCCAACACACCCTTAGCGGCAAAGTTATCGACGAGCGCAACCGCCAACCGTTGGCCTTCGTCAACGTGGTCGTCAACGAAGGCCTGCAAGGCGTCATCACCGACATCAACGGCAAATATGAAATCGTCGCCAACGAGCCCCTCGTGAAGGTCAAATTCTCGTCGATCGGCTACGAGCCCAAAGAGGTCCTGCTCCAAACCGACCAAAAGAAATGCAACGTCGCCCTGACACCCGTGACTTTTGAGTTAGGCGAAGTGACGGTAGAAGCCGGCGAGAACCCTGCCCACCGCATCATCGACAGCCTGATGGCACACCGCAAGGCCAACAACCCCAACTCGTTAGAGTCGTATCGTTACAAGATCTACGACCAGATGGTGATTACCATCGACAGCACCGAGCTGGGCAACGCCTTGACACAGCAGCGGGAAGCTGAAACATTAAAGATGTTCGACAGTATCCTGCAAAAGAGCGACCTGATGGTGATGGAGACCGCCTCGGAGGTGCTCTTCAAAGCGCCCGACCGCAAGCTGCAAAACGTGCTTGGCACCAAAATCGCCGGCATGAGAAACCCGACTTTCGTCTATCTCGTCAACAGCATGCAGAGCATCAGCTTCTATGACGAGACCGTCAACGTCACCGGGACCGACTACGTCAACCCCATCAGCCAAGGCAGCAAGACACACTATTTCTTCACCTTGGAAGCCGTCAATCCCATCGGGCAAGGCGACTCCCTTTATGTGATTTCGTTCCATCCGATGCGTGGCAGTACTTTCAACGGGTTGCGCGGCACGATGACCATCAACAGCGACGGCTGGGCCCTGCAAAGCGTGAAAGCCTCACCCAACGAGCAAGGAGGCTTGTTCGTCGCCGACATCCAACAGCTCTACCAAAAGGTGGAGGGGCAATGGTTTCCGAAGCAACTCAACACCAACCTGAAGTTTCCGAGCGTGGTGGTCGACATCGACGGCATCGCCTTCCCCATGGTGGCCATCGGGAAGAGCTATCTGACAGATATTGAAATCAATCCCGAACTCAGCAAACGGCAGTTCTCCGACATCGAAATCAAGGTAGACCCCGACGCCGGCTTCCGCGACGAGACTTTCTGGGATGCCCACCGCATCGACTCACTCACCGAACGGGTGAAGGCCACCTACATCCTCGTTGACTCGCTCACCGAAGGCACCGACATCTTCGACCGGGTGCTCGGTCTCACCGACAAGATCATGACCGAATCCGCTCTCCCCGTCGGACCCATCAACATCGACCTCGAAAAAATCCTCAACATTTCAGGCACAAGAGGCCTTTATTTCGGCCTCGGACTCAGCACCAACGACCGACTCTCACGATGGTTCAGCCTCAACGGATTCTTCGGCTATTGGACAAGGATCAATTCCTTGGACTACGGTGGCGGGCTGAAACTGAAACTCAACCGCCAGCGGCAGATGGAACTCGACTTCAAATACTCTCACAAGTCGGAGCCTATCGGCGAATTTGGCGGCTTACTCGAGAAAGAAGGGAGTTCGCTTTTCACCACATCGAACTATAAATACCAGTTCTACGAGAATATACACGCGCGCCGCGACCGCTTCGACGTCACCTACTCGACCCGCTTCGCTCGTCATTTCAAGGCTTTCCTTAACTTTAGCACGAGCCACAAACACTACAACGCCCAGTATTTCCACGTCCCGTCCGACTCGCTCACCGAGGCACGTTTTACCGTCGCCGAGGTCAAACTGCGATTCGCCTACAACGAGAAATTCCTCAGCACCACGCAAGGTATACGCTCGTTGGGCACCACGGCTCCCATCGTATGGATCTCCTACCAACACGCCTTCCCCAACCTCTTGGGCGGCCAATACGAGTATGACCGCGTCAAATTTGAGGTCTCCAAAAACTTCTACACGCATTACATCGGCGTCTCGAAAGTCGTGCTGCAAGCAGGCTACGCCTCGGAGTCGTGTCCCGTGATGGAGACCTTCGACATCTTGGGCACCTACGACCGTTTCGGGATCTATTCGCCTGGCAGCTTCAGCACGATGCGTTTCGACGAGTTCTTCTGCGACCGCTTCGTGGCACTCTATCTCAGTCACAACTTCAACGGGATGCTGTGGAAGACCAACTCACAATGGTTCAAGCCTGAATTATCCATCATCACCAATATCGGCTGGGGCGACATGCAACGCGCCGAGGCCTATCCCCATAAGAACTTCAAGACCATGGAGAAAGGCTATTTCGAGAGCGGTTTTGTCGTCGACGGCCTGCTGGCCACGCCTCTCACCAAACTAGGCGCAGGCGTGTTCTATCGATACGGCGCCTATAGCCTACCCAATGTATGGGATAACTTCGCTTGGAAATGGTGCGCGATCATTGAGTTATAGTTTATAGTTTAGAGTTATGAAGAGGTTACTGTTATTGATGATAGGTTTGACGGTTCTTGCGTCATGCGTGAAACAGCCCAAAAAGATGGTGCTGCAAGGCGAAGCCCAAGGCTCCTATTACGCCGTCACCTATTATGATTCGTTGGAGCGCAATTTCCAACCAGAGGTCGACTCCATCTTCCACGCCGTCGACGTGTCTGTCAACCTGTGGGTCGACACCTCGGTCATCTCAAGAGTCAACCGCAACGAGGAGGTCACACTCGACAGCATCTTCGTCGACAACTTCCGGATCGCTCAAGAGGCGGCAGCCTTGTCGGGCGGCTATTTCGACCCCACCATCTCGCCCATCGTGGCCGCCTGGGGTTTCAGTTATAAAAACGGCGACAGCATCACACCACAGCTCATCGACAGCCTGAAGCAGCTGGTCGACTACCGAAAGGTCCGCATCGAAAACGGCAAAGTCGTCAAAGACAACCCTGCCATGACCTTGGATTTCAATGCCATAGCGCAAGGTTACACCTCTGACCTGATTGCCTCATTCCTGGACAGCCGAGGCATCAAGAACTACCTGGTCAACACGGGAGGTGAGATCATGTCACGAGGCTGCAAGCCCGATGGCCAGCCGTGGATCGTGGGCATCGAGAAGCCTGCCGACAACTGGGACTCTGAGCAGGTGGTGCAGACCCGCGTGGCCTTGCGCGACAAGGGCTTGGTCACCTCGGGCAGCACCCGTAAATACGTGGAGCGTAACGGCAAGCGCTATTCGCACTGCATCGACCCCAACACGGGCTATCCCGTCGAGCATCAGGTATTGAGTGTCACCGTGCTGGCCGAAAACTCCGTCTGGGCCGACGCCTTGGCCTCCATCTGCATGGTGATGGGCATGGAGAAGTCGCTGCCGCTCATCGAAGGCATGGACGGCGTGGAAGCCTACTACATCTATATCAACGAAAAAGGCGATTTGGAGACATTCGCCACCGAAGGATTTAACATCATAGAATAAACAATAACAGTATGGAAAATAACGAAGAACCCAAAACCGAAAATCCAGATTCGTATGAAATCTCAAACTTGTCTTCACCTAGCATTTATGTCAACGGGCCTGACTTTTATGTATTAAGCAACAGACAAAATCCAATAGGAGCCCCAGCACCCCAAGAGGTGGTAGACACCCAGCCCAAACCCGAACCTGAAGGCCCCGTGTGTCCACAATGCGGCAACGCCATCACCAACGATGACTGGTCATTCTGCCCCGAATGCGGCACCCTACTGCATTAACAGAGACGTTTGAGACAAATATGATCTACTGAAACAAAAAAAACCGCTGAGAAATCAGCGGTTTTTGAAGTACTCCCGCAGGGGGTCGAACCCTGGACACCCTGATTAAGAGTCAGGTGCTCTACCAACTGAGCTACGGAAGCATCATTTGTGGCTGCAAAAGTACAACCTTTTTCGATACAATGAGTCGTTTTCAACAACTTTTTTTTCATAAACACGTCAATCTGCTGTAATACAAACTATTACAAACACTGCCAATTCTAACGAAAACGGACCAACCTTAACAAAAATATAGTATTTTTGCCGCTCCAAAACAACCTGACAATCCGATGAGGAAAAAAGCCACCCAACCAAACCAAAACAACAGGCTTTGGCAAAACGACATCACTACGCTGCTGCTGCGACTTTTGGCGGTTTATGTCATCATGGCCATTCTTCAAGTAGCCTTTTACATGATTGACAAGCCCTACCTGGGCCATATCACCGACTTGACTGAATCATGGAACATCACCAAAGGCGCGATGCGATTCAACCTGATGTCGTTGCTCATCGCCAACGCCCCCTTCATTCTCCTTTCCATCCTCCCCTTCCGCTTCCGTGAAAAACGCTGGTATCAAGGCTTTCTGTATGCCATCTATCTGATTACCAACTCCGCTGTCATCATCATGAACAGCGTCGACATCATCTACTTCACCCATACCATGAAACGCCTCACTTTGGAGGACACCCATTTCGCGAGCAACAGCAACAACCTGCCCATCATCTTCGACTTTATCAAGCACAACCTGCCCGTCATCATCATCGCCATCACGCTTATCGTGCTACTCATCTACAGCTGGCACTATATCAAATATCGTCCCACTCGCATCGAGAACAACCGGCGCTACTATCTCGTCAACACTATTGCAGCCTTGGTGGTCATCATCCTGAGCCTCTGCGGCCTGCGCGGCACGTTCAACCCCACCAAGCCTTGGACCCAGATGAGCGAGGCAGCGGCCTACTCACCTGAGAAGACCTGGCTCACCCTCAGCAACCCCTACTGCTTCTTCCGCACGCTCGATAAGGAAAGCGAATACGATAAGGTGCGTTATTTCAACGACGAAGAGTGCGATCGTATCTTTAGCCCTGAGCACAGCATCGACAGCAGCAGTATCGACCTGGGCCAACGCAATGTGGTGGTGTTCATCATGGAGAGTTTCAGTAAGGAACACTCCAAATACCTCTGCCCCGACCTCTATGGCCACGAGCAGGGCTGCACACCCTTCCTCGACTCGCTGATGCAACAAGGCTACACCTTCACCCATGCCTACGCCAACGGCATGAAGTCCATCGAAGCAATGCCCGCCGTCTTTGCCTCCATCCCATCGTTCAAGACTTCTTTTGCCACCATGCCGGAGACCTTCGGCGAGTTTGAGGCCATGCCTGAAATCCTGGCCAAGCAAGGCTATGAGACGGCTTTCTTTAGCGGCAGCGAACGCAACTCCATGGGATTTGAAGAGATGGCCCAAAAGTTCGGCGTGGAGAAATGCTACTGCCGCGAAGAGTACGAAAGCGCCTATCCCGTAAACGACAGCACAATAGAGCCCTTCTGGGGCGTGTATGACATGCCTTATTTCCTCTTCATGGCCGACGAAATCGACAAGATGGAGGAGCCTTTCTTCGCATCGGTCTTCAACCTCACATCGCACCATCCCTACCGCGTGCCGCCCGACTATTCCGAAATCGTACCCCGCGGCCACACGCCCGAGCAATATGTCGTGGCTTACACCGACCTGTCCTTACGTGCCTTCTTCGAACGTGCGAAAACAGCCCCTTGGTTCAACAACACGGTCTTCGTGTTCGTAGCCGACCACGTGGCCCCGCTTGCCTACGACCCGCAGACACGCAGCACCATGAAAGGACGCTCTTCCATCATCCAATTCCTCTACACCCCTGACGGCGCTTTACAGGGCACTGACAGCACGACTGTACAACAACTCGACCTCATGCCCACCCTATTGGGATTGCTCGGCAACAAGGAGACCTATTATGCCTTCGGCCGTGATGTGTTCAACGAACCCCAACGACAACCCGTCGCTTTCAATTGCATCAACCAGGTGTACCAATGCATCACCGATTCGACCACTTTCTATTTTGACACCGAGAATGTCATAGAAATCGTCGAAGGGAAACCAAAAAAGGAAGACGAGGACTTTTTGAAGGCAGTGCTACAAAGCTACGCCAACAGCCTCACAAACAAGAGATATACGGTAAAGGAATAGGACTACGAAACGAACCAGCCCTTGAACTCAGCCACACGCGCCTTGCTGACGACAATCTTCTCAGGAGTGTCGACAACAAGATTGATGGCCAGTTTATTGCCGAACCACACCGAGACGTCCTTGATGGCAGTGCGTGAAATGACGAACTGACGGTTGGCACGGAAAAACAGATGCGGGTCGAGCTGCGACATGATGTCGTCGAGCGTCTGGCTCATGTAATATGTTTTACCTTCAAAAGTGACCAGCTTCACCGTCTTGGTGTCGATGAATGCATAGGCAATATTGGCCACCGGCAACGGCACCAACTTGTCGCGCTCGGGAAGCAAGAAACTGTTCTTATATCTTTTCTTTACCTCCATCTGTTCAAGCAAGGCAGCTAACTTGATCGAATCGAAACGCGTCTCCACCAAGTTGTGGTATTTTTGCAAGGCATGCACCAAGGCCTGCTTGCTGATAGGCTTCAGCAAATAGTCAACGCTATTCACCTCGAAGGCCTTCAAGGCATATTCATCATACGCCGTAGTGAAGATGACCGGGCAAGTAACGGTTACACGCTCGAAAATGGCAAACGACGAACCATCGGCCAAATGGATGTCCATAAACATAAGGTCGGGCATGGGATGCTGGCTGATCCAATCGACACTGTCCTCAACAGACTCGAGCACACCGATGACTTCGGTGTCGGGACTAACCTCTCCAAGAAGCTTCTTCAACGTCTTGGCAGCCATTATTTCATCTTCAATAATTAATGCTTTCATTTTAATTCGATTTGTTTAAGAGGCAAAGTTACGCTAAAAATCTTTCCGTCGTCAAAAATTTCAACATTTTCGTTCCATTTTATACGATATCGCTCCGAAAGGTTGGCCAAACCGATGCCAGTACCTTCTTCTTTCCCTATTTTCTGTTGAATCTTATTACTGATTATCAGATGGTTATCGTCATCAGTAACCAAATTGACCGTCAAAGGCTGTTTTGAAGAGATGACGTTATGCTTGATGGCGTTTTCTATCAGCCCCTGGATGGAGAGCGGCAACACGCAGTAATCGTCGTACTTCTCATGATTGATATGATGGACGAATACAAGGTTGTCGCCATAACGCATCTTCATCATCTGACAATAGGAACGCACACAGTCCAACTCCTGGGCTAACGTTACCACTTCCTCGTTTTTCAGGGTGTAACGCATCACTGTCGACAACTGGTGCACGAAATCACCTGCCTTGTCGACATCGATCTCAATCAACGATTTCAAGGTGTTCAGCGAGTTGAAGAGGAAATGTGGATCCATCTGGTTTTCCAAGGCTTCATAGCGCGAAGCCATGTTCTCTGCACGAAGCGTCTCATTCTCGACATCAGCCATCTTCTCGCGGTATTGCGAACGAATCAAAAAAACCGCCATGAGCGCTATAGCCATCAACGAACAGTCGCCGAGATAGCCTCTCATGACATACTGGAACGTGGTCCTCGGCGGACCCGGTCTATCGGGAAAGACCTTCAATTGCAATAGTGTACACAAAGTGCTCAACACAAAGGTAATCGCCAAGGTGCCCAAAATGATCAGCACCAACTCATCCACCCGACGCTTGGGGCCCCTGCCAAAAATCAGCATGCAAAACAGGAGCACCGCAAAGACCATGATGAACGTGAGCGGTATGTTCAACAGCACTTTTTTGTAGAAATTCTTCCTGGCTTCCTCCGGCGACTCAAAGAACTCTCGTCTCCTCTCGTAGGAGCGCGAACGAGCGTCATTAAACTCCATCGTCTTCGATTCGGCATTGTCCTCGTCAATCGTCGACTCGGTTTCTTGGTTGTCGAAAGAAGGCCGAGCAAAATAATGATTCAGCGTAAAGAGAAAATAGTACGCCATCGTAATAACCAACGAAAGAACAACTATCCTCTTGATTGACAGATATTTGTCGACACTTATTTTGGTAGAGGTCCTATTCATAGGCAATGGCTATTCGTATCTTAAGGCATTGATCGGGTCGGTGCGCGATGCCTTCAAGGCGGGGAAGAAGCCCGAGATGAGACCGAGGATGGCGCACGACAAGAAGGAGATAGCCATCCACATCACATTGACCACGAACGGCAACGACATGAACATCGAAACCACGTACGACAGCAAGATGCCCAACAGCAAACCGATGACACCACCGATAAGGCTCAGAATGATACTCTCGGTGAGAAACTGCATCAGGATGGCCATGTTCTTCGCGCCTATCGACATACGCAGTCCGATTTCTTTCGTGCGCTCCGTCACGGTGACATACATGATATTCATGATACCGATACAGCCCACCAGCAAGGAGATCAGCGCGATGGCGACCAGCACCATGGTGATCATGCTCGTCATCGACGACATCATCTCCAACATCTCCTGCTGGGTACGCACGTCGAAGTCGTCGTCGCCACCTTCTGGAATCTTGTGTGATGCCCGAAGGATGGTTTCGATCTCTTCCACGGCGGCCTCAGCCACGTCTTCAGAGGCAGCAGAGCATACAATCTGTTGGATATAGTCAACACCCAGCATACGCTTCTGCACTGTCGAATAAGGCATCACCACGAGGTCGTCCTGGTCCATACCCATACTGTTCTCGCCGCGTTCTTTCAAGGTACCGATGACTTTAAACGGCATGTTGCCCACACGGATAATCTTGCCGATAGGATCCTCGCCTTCATCGAACAACTCCTCAACAATGGTGTGACCTATCAAGCCAACCTTGGCGTATTTCTTCACGTCATCGTCAGTGAAATTGACGCCCGTGGCGATCTCATATTTCTTGATCTCCAAGTAGTCAGGAGAACCGCCATACACGGTGCCCGACCAGTTCTTGGAGCCGTTCACCAGCTGTCCACCGCTGTTGACCACAGGGCTGACCATAGTGACATTCTTGGCGTTTTTGGCAATCAGCTCGCAGTCTCTAACCTTGAGCGACTGCACGTTGGAGGATCCCATACTGACGCCACCGCGCCTTTGGTTGGCACGCATTACCATGATGAGGTTGGTGCCCATGTCGGAGAGCTGGTTGGCCGTACTCTGTTTCAGGCCCTCGCCCAAGTTGACCACAGCAATGACGGCGGCGATACCGATGACGATGCCAAGCATGGAGAGGGCCGAGCGCGTCTTGTTGCGCAGCAGGGCTTTCGACGAAATTCTTATGAGGTTCAGAATGTCCATGGTCAATAATCGTTTTCCTTGGGTAATGCCGCCAACGCCTCCGTCGCCGATTTGGTCGCCACAGGCTCGTCACGCATGATATGTCCGTCACGGAGGAAGATGGTTCTACTCGTAAACACTGCAATATCAGATTCGTGCGTCACAAAGGCAATGGTCTTGCCCTGCTCATGCAGGCTCTGGAAGAGGCTCATAATCTCGTAGGAAGTACGCGTGTCAAGGTTACCTGTGGCTTCGTCAGCCAACACGATAACCGGGTCGTTGACCAAAGCGCGGGCGATGGCCACACGTTGCTGCTGACCGCCAGAGAGCTGGTTAGGCATGTGGTCCATACGATCTTTCAAGCCCACAAGTTCCAAAGCATGCCGTGCCTTCTCGTGACGCTCGCGGTGCGACACCGAAGGGTTATACACCAGGGGAAGCTCCACGTTCTCCAAAGCCGAGGTGCGTGGCAAAAGGTTGTAGGACTGGAACACGAAGCCAATCTTGCGGTTACGTATGTCCGACAACTCGTTTTTTGTCCGTTCACGCACCGAGATGCCGTCGATGTAATACTCACCGGCGGTAGGCTGGTCGAGACAGCCGAGAATGTTGAGCAAGGTCGACTTGCCGCTACCCGACGACCCCATGATGCTCACGAACTCGCCTTGGCAGATGTCAAACGACACGCCTTTGAGGGCATGTACCTCCTCGCTGCCTACGACGAACGTACGCTTGAGGTTCTCAACCTTGATAATGGATTGTTGCTCGCTCATACGGATTACATCGGCGGGCCTCCGCCACCTTTATTGTTGCTGTTGCTGTTCTTGTTTTTTCCGGGAGGGCTTGGCATGAAGGGGTTATCACCCGTCTTCTTGGCTTTCTCCTTGGCGACAAACTGCGCCGAGAGCACCACCGAGTCGCCAGCCTGCAAGCCTTGTTCAATGATTTTGTAGGCACCGTCGCTCATACCCGTTTTGACAGGGCGCGGCATCATATCGTTGCCTTTCTTCAGCCACACCATACTATGAGACTCAGCGGCTTTCCCTTCTATTTGAGACATATCGCCTTGCGGTGGCTCAGGCCTCTCCCCATCGGGTTTCTCGGCCTTGCGGATGGCTTTCATCACCGTCTCGTCAGGGGTGAAGTTGAAAGCCTCGGCAGGCACGGCCAGACCCGTCTGCTCTTCGGTGACGATAGTCACGCTGGCAGTCATGCCCGGGAACAGCTTCTGGTCGGGGTTAGGTGCATCAATGATAACGGTATAGGTTACCACATTGCTGGTAGTGGTGGGTTTCATGCGGATTTGGCTCACCGTACCCTCAAAGCTGTCGTCCATGTAAGCGTCGACGGTGAAGGTCACGCGCTGCCCTTGTTTCACCTGCCCGATATCGGCCTCGTCGACGTCAGCCTCCACCTGCATCTTGGTCAGGTCGTTGGCCAAGGTGAACAGCGTAGGCGTGCTGAACGAGGCAGCCACGGTCTGACCTACCTCCACGGCGCGGTCGAGAACGATACCGTCGATGGGCGAATAGATCTCGGCGTAGGCCAAGTCGACCTTGGCTTGGTCGTAGGAGGCTTGTGCGTTGCGTTTGCTCATCTGGGCCTGCGTGTAGGAATTCTGCGCCTCTTGGTAAGCGGCGAGAGTAGCGGCATTCGACTCATAAAGCTGCTTGGTGCGCTCGTAGGTGAGCTTGGCGTAGTTGAGCTGGCTCTCTGCCGACGTCAAGCTGGCCTTGGCACGGCTCAAGCTCTGGTTGAGCGTCTGCTTGTCCAACTCAGCCATCAGCTGGCCTTTCTTCACCACATCATTGAAGTCGACGTAGATCTTCTCCACCTTACCCGACACCTGCGTACCCACTTCGACGGTCTCCACCGGCTCGATGGTACCCGTGGCAGTGACGGTGTTCACAACGGTGTATTCCTCCACCACATGGGTGCGGATGACCAGCTCTTTGTTTGCCGACTTCGTCGCCCTGACAATCAGTATCGCGGCCACGGCCACGACAATGATACCCAGGATGATCAGCCATATTTTCCTTTTTTTCTTCATATAGTATGATTTATGTTTTCATCTTTATTTCATGAGCAGACAAGCAAGTCTGTCCCAACGTTTTACCATTCTATTCTCTTGCCCATGTAAATGTCCAAGATCTTGCGTTCCATCACCAACGAATATTTGTTCTGGATGTATGAATTGAGGGCATTCAGGTAGTTGTTTTGCTGTTGTAGCAATTCCACCGTGGTGATGGTGCCGTATTGATATTGGATGTTATAAGCGTTGAAGCTCTTGCTGTAGGCATTCTCCTTGACCTGCGACACCTTATAGGCGTTGAAGGCCGAGAGCACATTGCGGTAAGCCTGCGCCACCGTCTGACGCACCGACAGCTGCGACTGCTCATAATCGAGTTGCGCCTGCTGTAAGGCGATGCGGCTCTTCTTAACGTTGGCTTTGGTTTGGCCACGGCTGTAGATGGGGATGCTCATCGACACACCCAACGACTCCGAAGGAGTTCCATACCATCTCTTGTTGCCTTCGTCGTCGAACGAAAGCACGCCCATGCCCACGTTGGCGTTGGCCGAGATGGACGGGAAATAGTTGCCTCTCGCCATATCGACGCTCTTCTCAGCCAGACGGATGTCGTATTCGCCCATCCGCAGGTCAGGAATGTATTGCATGGCGAGGTCGATGGCTTCTTCCTCGGAAGGCAAAGACTCTTTCAAGCCATCGAGGTTGTCGGTGTCAGGAGAGATGATCTCAAGCTCATCGGCAGGGTCCATCGAAAGTAACACCTTCAGGTTCATCAGGTTGTTATCGATGTGGATGCGCGTGTCGACCACATTGTTCGAGTCACTGTAGTATTGCGCCTCAAGCAACAGCAAGTCGCTCTCAAGGATGGCACCTAGCTTGTGGCGCACGCGGCCTTGTTTCATCTGCTCACGACTGGTGTTGAGAACCTCTTGTTGATAATTCAGCAGCTCCTGGCTACCGATGAAAGAGACGAAACTCTGCAGAATCTGCAAGGCGAGTTGGTTGTCGTAACGCTCCATCTGCACCGCATTGCGTTCCATGTTGAGTCGGTTCTGCTCAATGGTATTGTTGATGTTTCCGCCTTGGTATATCGTCACCGAAGAGCCCACGCCCACATTGCCCGAGGTTGACCATCCGTTCTCGTTGTTCGAGAAGTTCTGTCCCACAGAGGCACTCAAATTGGGCAAGCGCTGTTGCTTCGACTGCTCATAGGTCGTCTCCAACGATTGGCCTGTCAGCTCCATCGACTTGCGTTCATAGCTGTTGGCGTAGGCAAAACGCAGACAATCCTCCAATGTGAAACGGTAGTAATGCCGCTCTTGGGCCTGGCCTGTAATGCCTATCCCCATGAGAAAAAAGAAAACCAATATTCTATTAATCGTCCTCATAATTCATCTTTATTGATTCGCAAAATTAGAAAAAATGAAATACAAAAGTGATGCAAAAAAATTCAAAAAATTGCATTCTTTCAAGTTTTTTGTAATTTTGCGGTATTCAAAAGAATTTGTCCTATAACGGGCTTCAATAGATTGAAAAAAGCTTTAAAACTAATAACTAACTAAAATTCAAAGCGTTATGAAGACAAGTAAAAAATTCTTCGCCGAATTGTTCGGCACGTTCGTTTTGGTGTTTGGCGGTTGCGGAACCGCCATCTTTGCCGGCTCAAAAGTCGGTTTCCTCGGCGTCGCCATTGCATTTGGTTTGACCGTGGTGGCCATGGCCTATGGCATCGGCCACATCTCCGGCGCCCACCTCAACCCTGCTGTCAGCTTCGGCGTATGGGCCAATGGCCGCATGAGCTTTAAAGAGATGCTCATCTATTGGGTAGCTCAAATCATTGGCGCTTTTGCCGCTGGTGCTTTGCTGTTTGCCATCGCGAAAACCGTCACTGCACCTGACACTTTCTCCATCGGCACCTTCGCCGCTAACGGCTATGGTGACCAGTTCTTCTCCGCCAAGGATCTGGAGGGCGGCTACCTCGCCACCTCAGCCCTTGGTGCCTTCCTCATTGAAGCTGTCCTGACCTTTGTGTTCCTGATGGTCATCCTCGGCGTCACCGACGACCGTCACGCCAACGGTAAGTTTGGCGGTCTGGCCATCGGTCTCACCCTGGTGCTCATCCACCTCATCAGCATCCCGCTGACCAACACCTCGGTCAACCCCGCCCGTTCGCTTGGCGTGGCCTTCTTCTCTGAGAATCCTCATGCCCTGCCTCAATTGTGGGTCTTTATCGTCGCTCCGCTCGTCGGCGCCGCTATCGCCGGCCTCTGCTACAAATGCCTCGGCGGCTGCAAGAAGGATAAATAATCCATAACAAGAACGTTATAGGCCGTGTCGTTCGCTGGTCATACCGGCAAAAGACACGGCCTTTTCATTAAAAACAACGATATGATGAAAAAGACACTATTGCTACTCACTGCCGCCCTCCTCACGACCTTCGGCGTCGTTGCACAGCAACCAGCCACAAGGGCTTTCATCGATGACGATGGCGTCATCAGAACCGAAACCGTACTCGCCCAGCTGCCTCCGGCCAGCCGAGATGGGCTGAGTCCCATGCCTGGCTTCCCCCTAGCCTTCAGCTCCAACACCACCTACAAGCCCATGCGTGGCTTGGCTTTGGCCGACCTCAACGGCGATGGTGCCGACGAGATCATCCTCTGCCATAACGAGGAAATCAACGTCATTGACGGACAAGGCAACATCCTATGGACGAAAGCCTTGGTTGGCGGCATGGCCCAATACCCCGCTGCCGTTGGCGACATCAACAACGACGGCATCCTCGAAATCGTGGTACTCACCGCCTACGGCAACGCACGCGGCGGCATCAACATCTTCGACGCCTCAGGCAACTTCCTGCTCTATATGGTCACCAACAACAACCCGCTCATTTGCTCACCCGTCCTGGCGGACCTCAACAACGACGGCATGTTGGAAATCATCTTCAACGGCCGCGGAAAAGCCTCGGCAGGCATCTCGGCAGGTATCCACGTCTGGAACCTGCAAGGTGAAGAAATGGAAGGATTCCCCTTTGAGATGCCCTCCACGCCCGCTTTCACACCTACCTTGGCCGACATCGACGACGACGGTTTTTTGGAGATCTTTACGGCGACGACTTCTGCCCTCTACTGCGTCAGCCACACAGGAGAGATGCTTTACACTGTTGACGGGCAAGAAGCCTACAAATATTCCTACCAGTCGCCTCTTGTGGTTGACCTCGACGGCGACAGTGAATGGAGCCTCGTAGGTGCCTGCCATGGCGACAACCCGAACCATTACGTCCGTAACGCCCACACGGGCGAATACCGCACGGGCTGGCCGAACCCGGTTACCAGCTGGACCTATTCCGCTCCGACGGTGGTCAAAAACGACAACGAATATGCTATCTTCATGGGCATGTCGGGCGAAGGAAACGTGTTCTACCAATATGACGCCGATGGCAATGTCTCACCCGGGTTCCCGCTCAACCTGAGCGCAGGTATCGAGGGCTTCATCTCAGTGGCCGACATCGACGGCGACGGCGAGGATGAGATCATCACCGACTTCAACCTGATGGACAGCGATGGAGGCTATGTCCGCGCCTGGGAGATGGACGGCACTGAAGTCACCGAAGGCTTCCCGCTTCGCCCTCAAGGTCTCTCCTACATGAACGGCGCCAACTTCGGCGACATCGATGGCGACGGCATGCTGGAGCTGGTCACCCTGACTTACGTCCAGAACTTCTCCCCTGACGACCCCGTGTATGTCACCGCATACGCATTGAACCAACCTATTGAAAATCTGGTTTTTGGCACCTACAAAGGCAGTAACGACCGCATGGGCTGGCTTCGCGAAGAGGAAGTCGTCATCAGTTGCAACCCCGCCTGCAACCTTTATGCCGAAGCCTTTGGCGACGTGCCGGAAGTGGCTCTGAGGTGGAGTGAACCCGAGTCTGGGTCAACAGGAAACCTGCTGGGCTATCGGATAGAAAAAGATGGTGAGATTGTGGAAGAATTGACGGGAGTTACCGAATATCTCGACGACGCCGTCGAATTTGACAGCACATATCAATATGTTGTCGTCGCCCTCTTCGACGACGATTGCGAGGCCGCTTCCGAGCCCCTGGCCGTCACGGTGACTTGGGATGTCTGTTGCGACAACGGTAATGTCACTAAGGTCTATCCGAACCCTGCAAAAGACATGCTCCACGTCGAAGGCATCGGCCTCACTCAGGTGGAGGTGTATAACATCATGGGCCAAAGCGTGCTGAGCGTCAACGAACATTTCGAGACTATCGACATCAGCCAACTGCAAAACGGCATCTATTTCGTCCGCCTCAAGTCCACCGAAGGAGAAAAAACCGTAAAACTTGTCATCAAATAAACTATCAACTCTAAACTATCAACTCTAAACTAACCCATGGCAGGCATCTACATCCATATCCCGTTCTGCAACTCAAAGTGCGCCTACTGTGGGTTCTATTCGTTGCCTTCGTTGAAGCTGAAAGACCGCTTCTTGGAGGCCTTGAAGGCGGAGATTGTGGAACGGAAGGAGTACTTAAGCGCAGGCCTCATTGCGGGCGGAGACCCGCAATCTCCTGCGCTTAAGCACAATCCTCCCATCCACACCATCTACTTCGGCGGCGGCACACCGTCATTGCTTTCCGTAAACGAAATCAGCGAGTTACTGCACCTTATTTATGACACTTACGCCGTCGCCAAAAATGCCGAAATCACCCTTGAAGCCAATCCCGACACACTGTCGCCAGAATACCTCGAAGGTCTCCGACACATCGGCGTCAACCGCCTCAGCATCGGCATCCAGAGCTTCTTCGACGACGACTTGAAATACCTCAGCCGCCGCCATGACTCACAGCATGCCCGCCGGTGCATCGAATGGGCAAAAAAGGCGGGATTCTCCAACATCAGCATCGACCTCATATACGGTCTGCCCACCTCCAATGCTGAGCAATGGAGCCGTAACCTCGACATTTTCTTTGAGATGGACCTTCCCCACCTCTCAGCCTACGCCCTCACCTTGGAACCCAACGCCATACTGACCAAGCAAATTGAACTGGGGAAAGTGCCACCCATTCGTGAAGAGGATGCCTTGCGAAATTACGAACTACTCTGCCGGCGCGCTAAGGAGAACGATTACCTACATTACGAGATTTCCAACTTCTGTCGCAGAAGCATGCACTCCAAACACAACGCCAGCTATTGGTTCGGCACACCCTACGCAGGTTTCGGGCCTTCGGCGCATTCCTTTGACGGAACTTCGAGACAATGGAATATAAACAGTGTTGAGAAGTATATAGACGCGAGACACGAGACTGCGAGACTGCGAGACCAAAAAGTCACGTGTCCCGAAGTCCCGCGTCCCGTGTCAGAAAAAGAAACACTAAGCCAAGAACAACACTACGACGAATACGTCATGTTGCGCCTCCGCACCCATTGGGGCATCGACCTGAAATATATGAAACGCGAGATGGGTGAACGCTTCTCCTCCTACTGCGAAACTCAAGCAAAGCCTTTGATTACCCAAGGCCGTCTCTCTCAGACACGAGAATTCCTTTACCTCGACGACGCACAGATGCTCTTCGCCGATGGTGTAGCCGAGGAATTGTTTTGGGAATAAGTAGATTTTTACTCCCAAAACTTAAAAGCTATCGTTTTCTTTTCTATTTTTGAACCTTTGTTATGCCGGCCCTTCGACGGGCTCAGGGACCTGGATTTATCAAATACAAAATACATTATCATGCTTAAAATCAAATCGTTACTTTTATCCGCTCTGTTGCTTATCGGTATCAACACGATGGCACAAGACGAAAACGAACAGCGCGTCGGTGCCTGCTGCACCAGCATCATGGTAGGCAAAAACGCCTCCACCGACGGCTCCGTCATCACCTCTCACACCTGCGACGGCCGCTACCGTACCTGGATGCGTTGGGAACCTGCCGCCGACCATGAAAAAGGCGAGATGTACAAGGTCTACAAAGGCACCATGCACACTGAAGACCCTTTCGACAACCGTAAAGTGGAACTGGCAGGTGAGATCCCTGAGGTGGCCCACACCTACGCCTACCTCAACACGGCCTATCCCTGCCTCAACGAGAAACAGCTGGCCATCGGCGAGACCACTTTCTCGGGTCCCGACACTTTGGTCAACCACAAAGGCATGTTTATGATCGAGGAGCTGGAGCGCTTAGCCTTGATGCGCTGCGACAACGCTCGCGATGCCATCCAACTCATCGGTAAACTAGTGAAGGAATACGGCTATGGCGACGGCGGAGAATGCATCACCATCGCCGACAAGAATGAGGTGTGGCAGATGGAAATCCTCGGCGAAGGCCCCGACAAAATCGGTGGCGTGTGGGCAGCCAAACGCATCCCCGACGACGAGGTGGGCGTCAGCGCCAATATCGCCCGCATCGGCAAGCTGGAACGCAATAGCAAGGACTTCTACTGTTCCGACAACTGCGAGGCCGTGGCGAAGAAATACGGCCTTTGGGACGGCCAAGGCGACTTCATCTTCTGGAAGGCCTTCCGCGCCTCCTACGGCGGCGGTAAGAACTACAGCGACCGCGAGTTCTTCATCCTCAGCCAGCTGGCACCCTCGCAGAACTTCAACCGCGACATGCCCGAATTACCCTTCTCGGTGAAACCCGACGAAAACGTCGATGTGCGCAAGGTGATGGAGCTCTTCCGCAGCACCTACGAAGGCACTGACATGGACATGACACGCAACGTGAAGATGGTGGCTAAGAAACGCCTTGACGACGGCTCCGTGGTCAACGACACCATCATCAGCCCCGTGGCCAACCCATGGGTAGGCAGCGCGATGATGAATACGATTAATTACCTCGCTCCCGGCACCATCAACTTCCAGCGCACCGTGGCCGTGGCTTGGAGCAGCTATCACCACATCATCCAATGCCGCAGCTGGATGCCCGACGAGATCGGCGCCATCTGCTGGATGGCTTGCGACAACCCAGGCCAAAGCCCACGCATCCCCATCTTCTCAGGCTCCACCACCCTGCCCGAAGGCTTTGACAAGTGTGGCCAGCTGCGCTACCGTGAGGAAGCTTGGATTTGGCATTACCGAAAGGCAAACAAACTGGCCACCGTGCAATGGGGCCGCACCAAAGAGACGCTTTTAGGCACTGCCAACCGCTTTGAGCAGAAGGCCTTCGACGAGATCCCCGCTGTGGAGGCTCGGGCCAAAGCCCTGATTGCAGAAGGCAAGACCGAGGAAGCCACCGAAACCCTCAACCAATACACCTCCGACTTCGCCGCCTCGACGCGACAAGCATGGAAGGAGATGGAAAACAAGTTCTGGTACTGGTTTGGTATGGGATTCTAAAATTAATGGACGTAAAAAAGGAGAGCGATGCTCTCCTTTTTTTGTTTAGTGTTGGCTGATGGTGACGGTCACTTCGTTTCCTGACGAGCCACTAAACTTGACATGTCCTGTTCGCGGGCTCAAGCCAGGCATGGGATCTATCGTTATGGTGACGTCTTTGTTACCAAAGCCTCCCGTTGGATTATAATGGGCCCAATCCACGTCAGAACCCACCGTCCACGACTGGTTTGAAGTCACGTGTACAATAAACTCACCACCCTCGGGACGCACATCCATTTCGGCGATGTCGACTTCCAGTATGTCCTGTCTGCCCTCCTGTACCACAACCAAGGCATCCAGCACTAGGCTACCGTGAATGATGTTCACAAAACCAATGCGCTCTTCCGGATTCGAATTGCTGTTGACGATGATGTCGAACGAGGCGTTGCCCTCACCCGAGGTGACAACCAAAGTAATCCAATCACTCGCTTCAAGTGTCCACGAAGCATTTGACGTCAGTTCCACTTGCCTCAACCCTCCCGTAGCGGTGACAAATAATGTATCCGTCACAAAAGCGGCTTCAACCTGTTCGTTGCCCGCCTCTTGGGTCACGCTGAGGGTGTATGATAAGCTTCCTGACTTGATGATAAACTCCATCGAGCGTGGCTCTATCACCAAATTGGGCTCTGCCACCAAGGTGACAGTGGCGTTGCCAGTTCCCGAAGACGGGGAAACCGAAAGCCAGCTGCTTTCCAAATCAAACATCCACTCCGCATCGCATCCGATGGTGATCTGCTTCTCGCCACCGTCTTTCACGAAATGGAACGAAAGCGGAGAGACCTCCAAGAAATGAGGATCCGGTGAAGCCTCTTGTCTCAGAATCAAAGTGGCATGGGCGCCGCCCACCGTCTGGAAAGCCACAGAGGCTTGACGCTCTGTGTACAAGGGATTTTCGCCTACAGTCACGCTGACTTGGGTATTGCCCTGCCCTTCAGTCTGACTCAAAGTGACCCAGTCCACCAGAGTCGAGGCCGTCCATGAGTCTTCGGTAGTGACAGTGACGGTCTTCGTCTCGCCAGTGCAAACAAAGCTAAGATTCAGGGGTGAAACCTCTATTCCCATGACAGGATCCACCGTCTGAACGACATGCACCCTATCGGAAGCGAGAAGATTCCCGAAAACCACCTCAACATCACGCGAATCGCCAAAGTCACCTCCGACGGCAGCGACCGTCAAGGTCACCGTGGCGTCGTTGGAACCTTGCGTGACAGAGCTGGTGATCCACTGAGGCAACGAGACCGTCCAGTCGATGTTCGACGACACAGCGATGTCAAACTCTCCCCCCTCGCTGCCACATCTGATCTCTCTTGGGGTCACATTGAGATAATACTGCGGCCCCAATTGGGTCACAGTCAACGTAGTCGTATTATCCTTAGTGGCAGCCGTGATTTCAGCCGTTCTGGCATCGCTACCCGTATTGGGTTCGGCAGTAAGCGTCAGCGTCGCATCGCCGTTGCCCGACAAAGGCGTTACCACAAGCCACTCAGCTGAAGAGCTGAGCGTCCATTCGCCATTCGACTTCAAGGCGACCTCCATGGAGCCTCCTTGCGACCCAATTTCTTGCGTGGAGCCATCGAACGACACCTCAACGGCTTTGTGACAACTGGCAAGCGTCAAAGTCACAGCTACAAATAACATCAAGCATTTCAGTTTATTCATATCAAACAGATAATTAAGGTTGTACTTCAAGAAAACGTTATATGTAAAACGAAAAAAACAATCAGTTATTATGGCATCCAAGTAAAAAGGGTGCGTCACTGTTTTGACACACCCTTTTCTAACCATGAAAACAATACTTTATCTTAGTTCAACACCCAAAATCAATAGACATCCGTTCTGTAATCTTTGATCTTGGCATTGTTTCTCAGAGCCCTGTAAACACCACCGCCAACTACCTTATTGGTAAACTGGTTGGTCTTCTCCCTGATGATGTCGCTATAATCGTTAGTGGCTTCGGGCTGGGTGTACTTCACGTTCTTGATGATGAAAGCACTGCCGTTGCCGGCAATGGGACCCACTTCTTCGCCATCCTTCATGCCAAGGAGCGTGCCAACGATGTCGCCTTCAACACCAAAGTTGCCCAGCAAACGTGAATCGAGGGAAATGTCATTGACCGTGGTCGACTCGGCGCCAAGCTCATTGACCATCCTGTTCACATCGTCGCCACAAGCCTTCATCTTCTCGACAGCCATCTCGCCTTTCTTCTTATTCATGATCTGAGGCTTGGCCTGCTCAACGACAACCTCCAGTGGTGTATAACCTTCATGGACGACACCCGTCAAGGCAGCCACGACAAACATGTTGTCAAGTTCAAAGACCTTCTCTGAAACGTCGCCCTTCTTGGTCTTGTTGTCGAAAGCCCAACGGACAATCTCACGAGGATTGTCGATACCCGTAATCTGGTAGGTCGACTTGAGCATTCCCGGCATCGTGCGCTTGGTGAGACCTTGGTCCTCGATGGCCTGGTTGAATTGCTCATAGGTTCTGTTATGCGACACGAACGCGTTGGCATCGGCGAAAATCTTCTGATAGGTCTTCGTGCTAGGAGTGATGGTATGCTTCATGTAAGCCAGGCGGGCCTTGGGTTGAGGTTGGGTCTTGCCAGTGACCTTCACAATATGATAGCCAAACATGGTTTCAACGATTCCCAATGAGCCGACAGGATTGTCGAAGACATACTGATTGAACTGGGGAACCATGTCTCCATCGTTAAACCAGTCGAGGTCACCACCTTTATCTTTAGTAGCATCAGCGTTGTATTGACTGGCCAATTCGGAGAACAATTCATCAACGTTCTTAGAGGCTTTCAGTTGGGCCAGCAACTCGTTGGCCTTAGCCTCTGCCTCTTCCTTGCTGATGGTGTCTTGGCTACCATAAGCGCCGTTGTAGCCAATCAGGATATGGCTGGCTCTCAGAGAATCGGGGCGGTTCTGGAGATCGACGATACGCACCAGATTGAAGGCATTGTCGTCTTCGAAAGGTCCAAACACATAGCCCACGCCATTGCCACTGTCAAAGACAGCCTTTTCAACCAGCTCAGGCACATCCTTGCGGCCCACCCAGGTGCTGTCGTAACGCTTGTCGGAATTGGCATTGACGAAGCTGGCCACGTTTTCAACGGCGGTGAAGTCAGCCTTGATATCCTGCACCGACTTTAAGGCATCTTGACGGTCTTCCGTCGAAGGCTTAATCTCGAAGACGACATATTCGATGTCGCGCTTTTCTTCGGTCTCATAGCGATGTTTGTTCTCCTCATAGAAGGCCTTCTTATCGGCATCGGTCAACTCAACGGTCGAATCCTGGATGGAGGTATAACGCAAAGCGATGATATCAGCCGAAGCCTTGCGGTTCTTGTTCTCATAATACTTCTCGGCCAATGCGGTGGGAAGGAAATAAGAGGCTTTGACCACGTTTTCGAACTTGGTGTCCATACGGTTGTCTCTAATGCCATTCTCAAAATCGATCCAACGCTCGTAATACTCTGCAGGCATGTCACGCAGGTTCTGGACATATTGCAAAACTTGCTGCTTGTCGAAGTCACCACCCTGGCTGAAGCTCTGCACAACCCAATCATGAGGATGGTCACCCGTAATCTGGTCGGCCAACTCAGCATCGGTAACACCAAGACCGGCAGACTCATATTCCTTGGTCATGATGTTGTTCTTGATCATCCCTTCCAAAGCGTTGTTGTAGACGCTGTAGGTCTCAGCCGAAGTGAGGTTACCCGTGCTTGAGTTACTTCTTCTTTGTTCAAGTTGCTTTTCCTTTATCTGCTCAAAGTCTCTCACGAGGATTTCATCACCATCGACGACCGCGATCTTGGGGCCGCTCGAATTTCTTCCTTGACTTGAGAAAAGGTCTTGCAAGACAAACGCTAACAAAGCGATACCGATGATCGCGATAAGCAAACCGGAGTGTCTTCTGATTTTTTCAATTGCTGCCATAATTCTATTTTTCTATTGATTATTAAACTTCAAATTTGAGCGTGCAAATTTAGTAAAGATTTCCACTCAAAGGGCTAAATGTTTGATTTTTATTTTTCGACCGCTTCCACCCGTGCCATTCAGACTTACAACAGACTGAATGTCAATTAATTATTTTTAATTTGCAGTTCCACTTCGTCCAATTTCATGTGGGAAGCCTTGAGGATTTTGACCCGATATCTGCCAATTTCAAGGACTTCGCCCGCCTCTGGAATGCTCTCACAGTAGTGGAGAATCATGCCAGCAAGTGTCTCATAGTCGTCACTGACGGGCAAGTCGAGCTTGTATATTTCGTTGAGATAGTCAATCTCGAGACGGGCCGAGAAGACGAAAGTGTTGTCGTCGACGACACGCTCCACTTCGTCTTCCACGTCGTACTCGTCGTCGATTTCGCCGAAGATCTCCTCCACCACGTCTTCCATGGTGACGATGCCAGCGGTGCCGCCAAACTCGTCGACGACGGCAGCCACGCCTTGCCTCTTTTGGATGAAATGCTTCAAAAGGCGGTCGGCAGTATAGGTCTCAGGGAAGAAGTCGATGGTGCGCACGAGGTCTTCCATGGTCACATCGAGATGCTCTGCGATGGCACGCACAACATCGTTGAGGTGCACATAACCCACGATGTCGTCGATGCTCTCACCAATCACGATGAGCTTGGAGTGTTTGGTTTCCTCAAAGCGGGCTTTCACGGCGTCGATGCTATCGGTGATCTTCACCGACTCTATCTCATTGCGCGGACCCATGCACTCGCGAAGCTTGACCGAGCGAAACTCCATCACGTTCTGGAACAGCTGTATCTCCTGCTGCATGTCTTCGTCAGCCTCTTCCGGATCGGCGTATTCGGCAATGAAATCGTTCAGGTCGACTGTGCTGAATTTATATTCCTGTCGATCCACCTTCAGGCGAAGGATGTACCGGATGACGAACTCCGAGATGCTAGTGTAAACCAAAATCAACGGATAGAGCAGACAATAGCAGATGAAGGCGGGCAATGCAAAGAACGACAGGATGGCGTTGGGGTTGATACGGAACAACAGTTTGGGCAAGAACTCACCGACCAACAGCACGAGCAGTGTGGCAAGGATGGTCTTTATCAACAACACCATGAAATCGTTGTCAAACGAGATGGCCTGCAGCCAATGGTTGACAGGCACATCCAGAATCTGCGACATGCTCATGCCGTAGATGATGAGGGCGATGTTGTTGCCTAAGAGGAGTGAAGTGATGAAACGCGACTGGTTCTTGAAGAAAAGCCGGATAATCTTTGCCGAGAAGGAATTCTTGGTCAGCTCCACCTCAAGCTGAAGCCTATTGATGCTGTTGAACGCAATCTCAAGGCCTGAGCACAAGGCTGAGATGAACAAGGTGATAGCGACGACAATCCAATGGTTCATGGCTCATTCCTCCTCATCCACATCAAGCATGGCGCTGCCCGAATACATGGTGTATTCCGAAAAGTCCTCACGTGCCTCGAGGCTGTCGGCCTCAATTTGCTTATCGGGAGTGACGATTTTCACATGCGAACGAGTATAGATCATCTTCATGTCCTGATACCAGTACATCTTTTCGGAATACATCGTTTCATCGCTGCCAAAGTTTTGCACGACGACATTGCCGCGGGCTTCAAGCAAGCCTATCGTGCCATATCTCTTACCGTAGTCAGCATGCAACTCGGTAACCTTCTCTTGGTGGTCGTATATATAGACATCGAAACCCAATGGGAATTCCATGACGTCGTCGTCGGTCTCCATGCGTACCAAACGTGGAGTCCGCAACTCAAGAGTGACAACGCCCGAGTCGCTGCGATAGAAAACCACGCTGTCGGCGATGATGCCCGACAGCGTGTCGTCCGACCCCATGGCCTGAATGAGCGCATCAGGGTTTGAACACGAAAACAACATCACAGCCACGAAGGCTGTGATGTTGAGTGTCAGTCCTATTTTAAGTAGGCGTTTCAATTATTTCTTACCTCTGATGGTCGTCGTTTCGCCGATCCAACCTCCCACGGTGTAACTCTGTCCCTCGTATTTGTCGTTGAAGAACAGCGTCTCCGTCTTCGGGAAGCCAGCGCTGTAGGAGCGAATCAGGCTGTTAGCCCTGTCGGCGCACGAGGGGTCGATGGTCTTGGCTTTGACGCACTTGTCGACGGCAGCCCAGTACACGGCTCCTTTATCGATCTCGTCGCTGAATTGTCTGGAACTCTCGGCGTAGAGCATGGCGATGAGGAGGTAAGGCTCACCGTTGGTCGGGTCAACCTGGGCGGCTCTTCTGAAGATGTCGCGGGCACGAGAGTAGCTGCCCATGTTCTGATAGCACATGCCCAAGTTGCGGTAGGCGCGATATTTACGGTCGTTGTTGTCCGTCTTGGTAGCCTGATCGAAGAAGGTAGCGGCATCGCTCCATTTTCTATCTTTGAAGAACTTGATACCCAAGCTATAGGAAGCCTCGGGGCTGGGCTCCAGCTCGTTGAGTTTGACAGCCGCATCCAAGAACAGCTTCGAATCGGTGCACTCCTTCTTATCGAGGATGGTGGTGATGCGCTTGAGGAGCACCACATCGTTGGGCGTCTCGGCCATCTTGGCGCTGAACACCTTGATCAGGTCTTCGCACGAGGCGTAAGGCTGGAACAGGTTGTCAAGGTTGCTCTTCACGCCCTTGTTGATGTTGATGTTCTTCTCGTTCTTCTCCAACTGTTTGTCGAAGTTGGCCACGGCATCGGCATCTTCAGCAGCCGCTGCCTCTTCCCTGGCGGCCTGGAGCTCGGTCTCGGTATCCGCCAAAGCACCGATGTTGTTATCGAGCACCTCACTGAGTTCCTGATAGACGTTGATAACGGTCATCTTCTCAGCCTTGTTGTTGTTCACCATGTCGATGGTGGCCTTAAAGTAAGCGTCGATGTAGGCGCCCTGCAGCTGCGAAGGATCGAGGGCCACGGCTTCTCTCAGGATGTTGTAGGCCTCCTCGTAGCGGTTCTTATTGTAAGTATAGATGAGCAAGCCCTTGCGGCCCATGATGTTGGCCACTTGCGAGTTGCCCGTCTTGGGATCGACGCCAAAGTATTTGGCGCGGTTGTCCATCATCATGCAGATCGTGTCGATGTAGGCGTCCTTGTCCTTCGGATTGGTGCGGATGAAGTAATCCATGATCTTCTCACCTCTCGTGTAGATGAGCTGGCTCGAACGCGGGCAGTTGAGGAACACCTCGCGCCAGGCCTTGACCATTTCCATGCTGATGGACTCAGGAGCGAACTTGGCTGCTTCCCACTGTTTGTAGGCTTCACCATAGATGGAGAGGTTGGTCACGCAGGCGACGCTGTCGGCTCCATACTTCGACTCCGATGCCTCTTGGGCGGTTACGCTCATTGCCATTCCTATCGCAACGGCAATCAAAAAAATCTTCGTTTTCATCGCTTCTTATTTTAGTTGTTTGACTTGTTCAATTCCTCTTTCAAATATCGTTCCAAAACGGTTTTGACGCTTTTCTTATTTGTACTTCCGTTTCATGAACCAATGCTCAAACACGGAGACACCCACATTCACTCTGGCATAGCGCTCCTGTATCAAGCCTCCTTTGTGGGTTCCGTATTGGCCTGCTTCGAGGGCAAGATTGACCTTGGAAAGTGTGCGCGGCAGCGGGAACGACATGCCAGCCGTCACGCCTACCTTATTAATATTATAGTCGACACCGTCATTGCCAGGTAGCCGCACAAATCCTTTCTCATAGAAGCCTCCAAAACGGTAGGTGACTCGTGAAAAATATCCACTAATGGAGGTGTGCCGCGGAGTGAACTCGGCACCTGCCGAAATGCTCCACGAATCGGAAAGGCCAGCCAGACTGCCCTGACGGGCAAACTTCGACCATTGCGTCCAGTTGAAATCGGCGCCAACGGCCCACCTGTCGTTCTTCTGTAAGGCCACGCCGAATCCAAAGCCCTGCGGTATGGTCATCTTGACCTCTGAGACTTTTTTCACGATGGTGTCAATGACATATTCAACCTCGGTGTCGATGTCCTCTTCGATGGATCGGATAAACAGGGTTTGTTCACCCTTAAGGTTGAGGCTTTGCTGATAGGTGAGGCCGAGGCTGAGGTGCATGTCGTCACCGAGGCCCGTGTCGTAGAGAAGGCCATAGTCGACCATAAACGATTTCACCATCACGTCGACGCTACGACGCGTGCCGATGAAATAAGCCGAGTCGGGGAAAAAGAGCGTCGTCTCCGTCTGGGTATCTCCAAAAACGTAATAGCCATTGACGCCCAAAGCGAAGTGGCCGCCGATCTTGAAGGCCGTGCCTACAAACGCCTGGTTAAGCCCTCCCCTACCTTTGAAGCGTGTAGTGGTGGCACCGATATCCGGGATGTTGTTTCTGACAAGCATGGTATAGCCTGAGGTGCTAAAGGGCTGCACACCAAGCGACAGTTTCCACCAAGGCGTGAGGCCAAAGGCCATCGCGACATAGTCAAACGAGGCATTGCTCGACTTCTCCGAGAGATTGGAAGTGCTGAAGGTCGACGATTTGAAGTAGAAACCAGCGTCGAAAAGGAAGGCCAATGAGTCAATCTTGGCATACGAGGCGGGGTTCTCGACATTAATCATGCCCTTGTCGAACATGGCGTTGGCCACGCCGCCCATGCCTTGCAGTCTGCCATTCATCGACTTCTCTCTCACCTGCCCGACACCGAACAGTGAATAGGGCGAATCCACATCGGCTTGGGCAAAAGCATTAATGCCAAAGCAAGCCAGCAGCGAAACGACCAAGATGCTTTTCAAGAATGTTGTTCTCATATTCCAATACAATCGCGTTGCACACCCAATTGAGCGTGCAAATATCCGATTTTTTAACTCTTTGAGCAAGTATTTATTGCCTATTTTATCAATCAAGATTGTTATTTAATTGATAATCAGATGAAAAGATTTTAAAAAACAAAATAATTGTTCTTTTTGGAGTTTTTTTCTTGTCAAGAAAGAAAAAAGTCGTATTTTTGCAGCCGCAAACGGAGGTACCGTAGCTCAGTTGGTAGAGCAGAGGACTGAAAATCCTCGTGTCACTGGTTCGATTCCCGTCGGTACCACGCTATTAAGAGACGCAAGTGTTGTGTCTCTTTTTTATTTGCATGTTGATACAGCTGCAATGGCTGAGGCCTTACATCAAACAAAAAAGCACCTCCCGACAGGGAAGTGCTTTTTTGTTTGATGTGCCACTACTATTATCTGGTGCCAAGGGACAAGCTCTTGATCACACCGGCCTTGATGCCGTAGTGGGGGTTGCTGTTACCCGTGAAGTTGAACACGAGCGGATCAGCCACTTGATCGAGATACACTCTCACGATGAAGCCATACTTCAGGGCGCCCGGACGGAGGCCGATGAAGAAGTTGGTCGGGGTGGTGCCGTTCAGCACGACGCCTTCCTCGGGGCAAACCAACGTCATGGTCTTGCCAGTGCCATTGGTGGTGTAGCCCAGGTCGTCCTTGAACTCATTCCAAGCCGTCATGAAGGTGTAGTCCTGATCGGGATCATCAACATTGATGAAGCTCGTCTGCAGCGACTGGAACTTGCTCATGCTCACTTCGTGGAGCTTCATGCCCACGGTGCCGCTGAGGTTGTATCTCATGTCCTCAACTTCGATGGTGGTCACGGTACCTTCACCGGCAATCTTCAGCTTCAACACACCGAAGATGTGCTTGAGAGCGTAGTTACCAGTAAGGTCGTTGACGTCAATAGCCATGGCCATACCAGCGGGATCCACGGTAACGGTGTTGCCGTACATGGTGTAGTTCTGCGTGTTGGCCACAGTGAAGGTCTCATAGTTGATTTCGTTCAACGGGGCAGTAGGATCAACCTTGTCGACGGGATAGAACACGAAATAACCAAACTTCTTGGCCGTGATCTCATCACCCGAAGCATACTCGAAACGAGCGGTGGTCTGACCCTCGGCGTTGGCCGTGGTTTGATAGATGGCCTTCTCAGATTGGGTGCCATCCTGGTCGTCAAGGTTATAAACCATGACTTGGTCGTTGCCGTTCCACTTGAACTTGTTGCCATTGGCAAAATCAATGTAAGCTCTGCCATCTACTTCTTCCTCGAAAGCGGGAAGGCTAATGGTCGTGGAGACAGCCTCGGTGTTTTTCTTGCACGAGCCGAAAAGGACAGCGAAACCGCCGAGCATGCACATCGCGAAGAACAATTTGTTCGTTTTTTTCATCATTTGGTATTTTTAATTGTTAGACTTTTCTTTTTCAAAGACTTCTCAAAGAGCTATTAAACCATTAGTCTTCGGTCATGTCACCACCACCGAGGTTGAAACCATCTGATTCCATCAGGACGGCGGGCATCTGCATTTCAATCACTTCAGCCATGGGGGCTTCGTAAGTTTTGTTCATCTTTTTCATTTTGTTTAGTTTTAATTGTTAGACTTATTTTGTTGTTTAAATTGTTTTCTTTGTTTCCTTTTCACACTCTTTGAGGCTGCAAAAATAAACATTTTATTAATACAATGAAAAAAAAGTGATTTTTTTTGCAAAAATTATTCGTTTTTCTTGTTGTTTTTTCTTTTGGATAAGGCGAAACGTAGCGAAGCCTTCATTTCCCTAAAGGCAGCACCGGGAAACACACGGGCACGGTAGAAGAAATCCTTGAAGATGGTGAGGAGAGCGTGCATTTTGTGCAGCAAACGGTGTTTTTTCGATGGTGCTTTGAGGCCGCCACGGCGATTGAAGTTGCCCGTCGCCATGATACGCCGACAGAGTTTTTGCGCCGTGCGCTTGCTCCGGGGTGTGTAGAAAGGCATCTCGTCCTGTGGCAAACCCAAGGTATTGACCATCAGCCAGCCAAACGCCTGCCAAGGCTTCATCAGGTGCATGGCGTCGATCCAGCGACGCAGCTTGTCAAGGTCGAGTTGACCATGATGAACGTGGAGAGCCATGGTGACATCGCTCACCTGCCGCCAGCCCACACCCGTGGTCAGGAAGTGCTTCCAAGCGTGGAAGAAGGTGAAAAACACCTGAAACTCATTGGAAGGCACGGTGATTTCGAAGCCGTCAACATCAGAACGGCAAGGGTTCTCCTCCAAACCGTCATGTTCGATAGGTTCGTAGACAGCGAGTGTTTTCGGGTCGTCGATGTCAGCGCTGAGACGGTGTACCTCCATGGGGCAGTGCCCGAATTCGATGTTATAGTGACGGCCTATGTCGATCTCCTCTCCCCAGTTGTAGCCCCCTGGCAGGGTGCGCAGCAAGGTGCAGGCCTCATGGAACTTGTCGAGGCCGACGAAGAGGTCAATGTCGCCAAACTGACGCAAGCTGGGATTGGGATAGAGCAACGCCAGTCCGAATCCCTTAAGCAACACCGGCTCTATGCCATGCTCGCGCAAAAGCTGCACCGCCGACACCAAGATCTGCCTTTGGCGCAACTGGTAGAACAGTCCATTGCGCAAGGTGGTCTGCATCTTGGCGAGCATCTGTGGCGCAGGCTTGTTGTCGCCCGTCATCCGCACAGCCACATCAGAGAGTAACCCGTTGTTACCATGGTATTCGGCTATCTTCATGACTGTCTTCCAGTCGATAACTTCGTCGATGGCAACAGGGCTGCCCCACAAGGCGGCACGCAACAAGGCAAAATACTGGGATTCGACGAGAGTCATACTCCTTATTAATTAATAATCTCCGCGTCTTGCCAGGTCTGGAGCAAGGTCGCCACATCTTTTTCGGCCACCTCGCGGGTGATGTCGTATTCCTCCAACAACAGGTCAACCAAAGTGCTGGCATCAAAGTCCTTGCCTTCTACGGCCTTCCAAAGGAATGCCGCCGATTCGTTCATCGAAATCATGTGATTGGCGTCGAAAGCTTCAAGGCCTTCGGCCACCAGTATGAATTCCTTGCCTAACGAGCGTAAGATAAAACCTTTTTTTGTCTTCATAGTTGATCGTATTTCATTTCATTCTGGATTCTTTTTCCTTAGTTTGCAACATTTCCGACGCAGTTTGAGCATCGGTCGCCTGACCGCCTGGGTATGCCGCCAAAACCAAGCCTTATGGGGCTTGAGGCTACGCCCGTCAGGTCTGACGATTTGTACCACCGTCCCCATCACCTCCGCGAGGTCCACTTCCTCTACACCTTTCAGATTGCCGTCGCCCATCAAGGTGAGTCGAGGTCCATGGATGGCATAAACCCGATGCAGGATGAGATGGTCGCCATGAGGCACCAGCACGATGTCACCCTCTTTGACCACAGCCTCTTTCCGCACCAGCACCTTGTCGCGTCCGCCATGGATGAAAGGCAACATGCTGATGCCTTGGGGCACCAACTGGACCACCTTGCCCTCGTCAAGCCTGGCCCTCATCTCTTCGTTGAGCGTCTCCATCACTTCGCAACGGTTTGGTAGCAAAGGATAGCGGCTTCGGCGTTAGGAAGACAGTCGAGTGCATAGCAGGGCACCGCGCTGACAATCTTCTCGTTGGTGGCATGCAGTCCGTCGGCCATCTCCTTGATGAAACGATAGCCCGAGAACGAGACGTACATGGCAGCATAGGCCAGCACCAAAGGCAGACGTCGGATTTGGTTGGTCTTGGCCTGATGAAGGTCGACGATAGCCCCGACAGGATATACCAAATTGCGGTAGCAAGGCGTCTTGCCGCTCCATGGCGATCCATAGACACGCACCACGCCGTCGTCACCCACGCGCACCACCGGGTTGTCGTCGTTCAGCAGCTCACAACCCTCTATATTATTAATCCACAGTTGGCTATGGGTACTCTTTCCCGTACCGCTCTTGCCCAAGAACAGATAGGCCTTGCCATCTTTCACAGTGACCGAAGAGTGCATCAGCAGGGTGTTCTTGCGGGCCGTCGCAAAGGCAAACATCAACATCAGCACCGTCCCGATGGAGAAGCGCATGCTACCCAGCACCCTGAACCGTGCCTGACGGAATTCCTTGTCGGTGAGAAGCACGACACGAACTGGCGCCGAGAGCGTAGGGGCGATCTCCAACAGCCACTGCCCGTCGTATTCATAGAGCTCGATGCGGGCGGCATCGGGACCTTCGCAGCTCACCGTGACTTTTTGTTTCGTCGACGTATCGGGCATCGCGTCGATCATCTCAGCCGAAAAAACCACGTCACCGTTCCCGTCCGTCAGGAAAGGCTGGTAGGACTGCATTTCGTTCCATGCCAAATGGTTGTCGGGCATGACGACCGCAAACTTGTGACCCGCTACTTGATACACATTCTTCATCGGACAAAATTTTGCGCAAAGATAGGCCAAAAAAACGTACCTTTGCACGTTATTTAGGAAAAACTTATGGTTAAAAAGAACGGGAAGAAGAGGGATGCGGCCCTTCGACAGGCTCAGGGACCGCGAATTCACAACATACTATTAGCTTTATTAAGCGGCGGTTTGCTGACGGCAGCTTGGCCCACATGGGGCATCGTTCCGCTGGTTTTCGTCGGATTGGTGCCGCTGCTGCTCGTCGAAGACCGTGCTGCAAGAGGCGACGGCGGCAAGGTGTTCTTGCTTAGTTTCCTCGCCTTCCTCGTATGGAACACAGCCACGACGTGGTGGGTGTGGAACGCCACCCCAGCGGCAGTTATGGCTTGGGCGCTCAACGCCATCTTCATGGCTACCGTGTTTTGGCTGTTTCACCTCACAAAGAAGAAAGTGTGTAACAACCCATGGGGCAACCTCTTCCTTATCCCCTACTGGATGGCCTTCGAAATGCTGACCTACCATTGGTCCATCAAATGGCCTTGGCTCAATATGGGCGGCGTCTTTTCAGGCCAAGTCGACTGGGTGCAATGGTACGAATACACGGGATTGGCAGGCGGTACGTTATGGATCTTGCTGGCCAACATCTTGATTGCCAACATCCTCTTGTTTTTCAGATCGAAAGAAGCCAAACCCATCCTCATCAGCATTGGCCTTGAAGCGCTCATCCTAATCGTGCCCATCATCGTCAGCAAGTCGACGTACAAACATTATGAAGACCAAGGCGTTGACACAGAAGTCATCGTCGTACAACAAAACTGCGACCCGTGGAACGAGCAGTTCGACCGACAGTTTTATGACCAAGTCATACAAAACAACATTAATCTATCGCTGCCTTTGGTGACTCCCAACACACGGTTCATCGTCAGCTCGGAGTCGGCCATCCAAGAAGGCATCTGGCTTAATGAGGTGGACAAGGCCAAGGCCGTCAACACCTTGCGTGACTATGTGAAGCGTTTCCCGCAGCTGGCCTTCGTCATCGGCGGCACCACCTACGAATGGGTGCCCCAAGGCATGAAAGACGACTTCCCGGCACGGCAAATCGGCGAGACTGACCGTTATTACTACTGCCACAACTCGGCTCTTCTCATCGACAGCGTCGGCATGCAACACCGCAACAAGTCGCAGCTCACGCCGGCTGTGGAGGCCATCCCCGAGTGGATGGGCTTCTTGCGCAACTTCAGCCTCACCATGGGCATCGCCCGCGGCACCTTGAAGGGTGACCCTGAGGCTCAGGTTATGACTTTTGGCGACCGCAAGATTGGCGCGGCCATCTGCTACGAGAGCGCCTTTGGAGAATACGTCAGCTCGTTCACCAAGAAGGGCGCTGACCTGCTCTTCGTCATGACCAACGACGGCTGGTGGGGCGACACCCCCGGATACAAGCAACATTTCGAGTTCTCGAAGCTACGCGCCATCGAGAGCCGCCGTTGCATCGCCCGCTCTGCCAACACGGGACGCTCAGGCTTCATCAATCAACGCGGCGACGTGCTGCAACAAACCCACTACTGGGAGCCCGACGCCATCCGCGCCACATTGAAAGCCAACGACAAGGTGACCTTCTACGCCCAGCACGGCGACTACCTCAGCCGCATCGCAGTATATCTCACCTTCGTGCTGCTCATCGCATTGATTGCCAAATCTTTGATTGGTGGCATCAAAACCAAGAAAGCCTCTAAAAATAGTACGAAGAAAAAGAAATGAGTAGTCCTTTTCTTTCGTTAGGTCCCTTTCAAGGCATCACCGATGCACCTTTCCGTAACGTGTTCAAGCGGCATTTCGGCGGTATCGACAAGTTCTATACACCTTTTTTCACAGGCATTCACAAAGAAGACCACGCCAAGAACCTGCAAGGGGAAGAAATCGACCCACGCTGCAACGACGTGGAGACCTTGACGCCACAAATCCTTAGCACCGACGCGGAAGAGATCCTGCGTTTCGCCAAGCAGTGTAAGGAACTGGGCTATAAGGAAATCAACCTCAACATGGGCTGTCCATTCCCAAGGGTGGCCAACAAGAAACGCGGTAGCGGTCTCCTACCCTATCCCGACAAGGTGGAGGTGATGCTGGAGTGTGTTTTTGAGAAAATTGACATCCAGTTCAGCGTGAAATGCCGCTTGGGCTATTTCGATTCAAAGGAAATCGATGCCATCATACCGATTTTCAACCGATTTCCGCTAAGCGAATTAATCATCCACCCGCGCATCGGGAAACAACTTTACAAAGGTGAGGCCGATGTGGAGCGGTTTAGGACGTTGATACCTTATATTAATGCGCCCTTGGTATATAACGGGGATATCGTTTCAGTGGAGAGCTTTGAAAAGATTCACAAAACACTAAACGACGGCCCTTCGACCCTTCGACGGGCTCAGGGCTCAGGGGCCTGCAAAACTGTAAACCAATTCATGTTAGGTCGGGGATTGCTGGCCAATCCGTTTCTTGCGGAGGAGATACATGGGAGCGCATGCAACACGCCCGAACGGACGGAACGGCTACATGCCTATGTCCTTGATCTGTATGAAGACCGCTTACGGCATGCCGGGGGTAGCCCAAAGGTGCTGGGACGCATGAAAGAGCTGTGGTCTTATCTGATGTATTCGTTTGAGGAGTCTCAGGTGGTGTGGCGAAAGATCAAGAAGATTAATGCCTTGAAAGAATACGAGGATGCAGTTGAAATGCTTTTCAAAGAGATAGCAATCAAATGAAAAAGCCCACCGTCTGGTGGGCTTTTAGGAGATTGCGGGTCAAGCCCGCAATGACGATGAGGGGTCATCATTCAAACGAGGCGATGGCCTTCTTAATGATCTCGATGGCTTCGCGAAGCTCAGCCTCGGTGATGACCAAGGGCGGAGCGAAGCGGATGATGTGTTGGTGGGTGGGCTTGGCCAACAGGCCGAGGTCACGCATCTTGAGGCACACATCCCAAGCTTCCTTGCCGTCTTTGAGCTTGATGATCACGGCGTTGAGCAAGCCTTTGCCACGCACCTTTTCGATCATCGGGCTCTTGATCTTGTTGATTTCCTCGCGGAAGATCTTACCCAGACGCTCGGCGTTCTCCAT